>Ga0208259_1000254_pt1 | contig 18293 bp, 19 predicted proteins | sample CryBogCBH22May08_FD_184618 | JGI IMG/M metagenome (GOLD analysis project Ga0208259, IMG submission 184618) | Freshwater microbial communities from Crystal Bog, Wisconsin, USA - CBH22May08 (SPAdes) | ecosystem: Environmental > Aquatic > Freshwater > Lake | place: Crystal Bog, Wisconsin, USA... | reverse complement strand
AAAAACACCTGTTTGGAGCCCTTATGAGTGATATGGAACGCCTACATCGCATTAAGTACATGATTCAGCAGCGTAAATGTGTGCCGATCGAGGACTTCTTGGATGAGCTGGAGATCTCTAAGGCCACTTTCAAGCGGGATTTAGAGTATTTGCGCTCTCGCTCTAAGGCCGATATTGAATATGACCGCTTTCTAGGGGGTTATAAGTTCAAAGATGGCAGTGACATTAATAAGATTGAGATGCCTGGACTGTGGTTCTCTGAAAAAGAAGCCACTGCCCTAGTGCTGATGCAGCACCTTCTCTCATCCTTAGATCAGGCGGGTTTAATTGGTCCCCATATCGAACCACTCACGGCCATCATCGATGGCATCTTGGGTCAAAGTGAAACTAGCGCCAAAGAATTGCGCAAACGCATTAAAGTCATTGGCATGGGGTCACGTAAGAACTCGATTGAGAATTTCTCTGAAATCGGTGCAGCCCTACTTAAGCGTAATCGCCTCGAGATCGCTTACTACTCTAAAGGCAAGGGTGAGGACACCAACAGAGAGATCTCTCCTCAGCGCCTGATCTACTACCGTGAGAATTGGTACCTCGATGCTTACTGCCATCTGCGTAACGATTTGCGTAGCTTTGCAGTGGACGGTATTCGCAGTGCAGTACTGACCAATAAAAAAGCGCAAGAAGTGGCTGAAAAAGATTGCCATGAACACTTCGCTGAAAGCTATGGCATCTTCTCGGGCAAAGCCACCCAAAGAGCCAAGCTTCGCTTTACACCAGAACATTCACGCTGGGTTGCCGGTGAACATTGGCATGGTCAACAAGTGGGTAGCTTTGATAAAGACGGTTACTACAACCTCGAATTTGATTTCAACCAAGATCCAGAATTGATCATGGACATTCTCAAGCATGGCTCCGGTGTTGAGGTGATTGGACCGGTTAGCCTGAAGAACAAAGTAAAAGCTGAACTGGAAAAGGCACTAAAAGGTTACGCTTAAAAATGTAACTACTTGGCCAGCTTTTCACTGCAAGTACGGCAATAGTACTTGCCATCTTTTTCCCAGGCCTGAATCCCCAACTTCTTCGTGCACCAATAGCAATATAGGTTGGTTGAAGGGATGAACTTTCTTTCTGGCAAGTTCTCAAGTAATACTTCAGTTGGTTTTTCTTGGGCCGTGGAAAGTACATAACGCCAGGCCTTTCCGATAAGTTGATATCGAAAGATGCTGTAGATCGATAGAACGCCCATTGCGAAGGCCGCTGTTATCAGCCAGTTTTCCGCAATCCAAGCCAGTATTGCCAATACAGCTAAGTAGGCAAGGTAAATGCCGAGCAATGCGAGAAGATATGGCCAGATTGCCACCAATATGACAATGGAAATAATGGCGCCAATAATGCCGCCTGAATCATTGTTATCTGACATGCGGCTTCCTTGGTGCTTGAGTACTCCAGTCATACGCTAGATCAATAAAGAGTGCGGCCTCTTGTGAGAGAAATTGTGGTGATGGAAAGATCCCCACCCTTCCCAGATCTAATCGATCTGCATCCCAGCAAGTTTGTATCGTCCTATTGATCGATACTTCGCCACCAGAGTGATGGCGCAGCGCATAGCAAAGGTAATCAAGCTGTAATGGTCGCAAATTGAAGTAATCCCCGTGAATGCCGTGAGCAAATTCTGCCGCGCGTTCACCATGCTGAGGGTCTTTGTCATCATTTAAGCGGCAGCTGTCGTGCAAGAAACCAAAGAGCTCCACCACTAATAAATCAGCCTTGCGGATCTGACCAATATTTTTTCCGTGGTTGAGCACCCTCGCCCAGTGATTAGCCCCATGTATACCTTGCCAATCAAGCTTGAACTCGCTTTTGATGAGTGCAATCAAACCAGGTCGATCAAAGTCCATCAAAGGCCTCGCTATGAAGATGTCGGTCTATTTTTAGATGTAGCTTTAAAGCAGTGGAAAAATAATACAACTTTGGATTGGACTTAATGTATTGATACTCCTGCTCGGTAATGCGTAAGCTAATACCTCTAGCCCAGTAGTAATGAAACCCCTGGTCTTCGATAGCAATGCCAATGTATTGATAGTCAGAAGAATGCGGGGGTTTAAAAATGTGCGGGCTTTTAGTTAACTGCTCTATGTGTATTAATTGAATATTCATTCACTTCTCCTCTTTAGCCAATTCGACAGATGTCAGGGCTTGGCAAGTCGGTTTAAATCCGCCCTTAATGCTTAATATTGATCTATTCACTTCTAGTGAATCACCACCTCAGTCACCTCAGGCTTTCCTTCTGGATCTTTTTTTTGACCGGTGATCAAATATTGCTTAGTTGCTATAGCAACCTTCAGGTACTCATCTACCGCCGCTCTGAAATTCTCAAAGCCATCTTGCTTGTTAAATGCGTAGGCCAAACTAAAGATTAGGTTGTCAGCATCTTCGCCATCAAGAGTCACAGTATTTGACTCATCGTTATCAACTACTCTTAGACCTCTAGTAAAGTCAGGTTTCTCGTCCTCGACCCAACTGAGATCGAGCCTATCCACATCAAAACGTAAACTGCGAAAGATGTTGTTGATCGTAAAACGGGCACCACCTAAGTATGTGTAATCGCGCATAAGACCTCCAAGTAAATGATTAATCTCTACAGACAAATTATCAAGAGTTGGAGGCTCAAATAGTGAGCCAGCATTGCTTTGGCCCAATAAAAAACCCACCAAATTTAGGTGGGTTTGTCGCTTTTGATTACTCGCTTACCGAGTCTCATCTTTTTAGCACCTTACTGCGTAAGCAGGTTGCTGTGGCGACAAAGCCATCTCTTGATGTAGATTTAATTATGCAGACTTTAGATAAATTCTGTCAAGGCTAAATTCAAAAAAACCAAGCGCTTTCCTATTGCCTCTCATGTAGTATTGCGGAATGAAAGCAGGTAATTTAGTTGAGCTAATAAAATCCGTTAAACCTAGAGCGGCCCTATTTACAACCTATACCCTGAGCCTTTCCTTTTTTGAAACCGTCATTCTTCCAGCGCTAAGGCAGGTCGGATGCCAAGATATCGCTATCCTAGTAGACGCCAACGAAGCAGTAACTAGCTTAGCGGAAACAAATGCCTACTATGCAGGGCGACGTTATTGGGTTGTTCCAGTAACAGCACCAGGTGGCGGTGTTTTTCATCCAAAATTAACCTATCTTGTAGGACAAGAGTCAGATGTTTTGGCTATTGGAAGCGGCAATCTCACGCTGCCAGGTCAAAGCCTTCAGCTAGAGACGCTAGATGCTGTCGCATCCAGAGACAATCCCGCCGTATTTGGTCAATTTGCTGAGTTTGCAAACAAGCTGGCAGTTGAAATTGAGAAAAGTTCAAGAGAAGGGGCTAAGCAACTACGTATATATGAAGAGCGGGCTAGGTCAATTATGAAAACCAATAATGCCAACCTCACCAGTTTCCCTGAAAGTCCATTTCTGATTCACACAGTCGATCATGCGGCTATCACCACCATTCTTGATCTTTGGAGATTGATAAAAACCGATGCACGGTCATTTACAGCTCTCTCTCCATTTCATGCTCCTGATGCCAGTCCACTTTATCGACTCGCGGATGAACTAAATTTGGGCAACCTCTCAATCGGCCTTGATCCAAAGACGCTAATTGCTCCCTTCGAAAAAAAACGTCTATTACCCTCACATAGACTCCACTATGTCACCCCCAAGCTTGATGATGAAGCGAGGCGTTTGCACGCAAAAGCGTTTGAAATCACCGGTGATGAGGGGGCATTAGTAATAACAGGGTCCATAAATGCAACCCATCAAAGTCTTGAAACAAACAAAAATGTTGAGGTGTCTCTAGCGCGCTGGCTTCCCTCCCCCTGCTTTGAATGGGAGACTACTGAACCAGTCAATTTTGAATCCATTACTTATGAGTTCAAAAATCATGGGGCTAACTTTGCGTTCTTAGAGGCATTAATCAATAGCAATGGTGTTATAGAGGGCAGAGTATTCGGCAATGCCAGAATTCCAGACTCAGGAATCATTTACCTTCTTCGCAATGAAACACCACTTACGAGGGACCCCTATCGAATCACCATTAACAATAATGGGGCATTCAAGTTTGGTCCTATTGATGAATTAGATTCCGATGGGGCATTACAGTTGAAATTGATTTCGGGAGAAATAGAAGCCATATGCTGGCTCAATATTGTTCAAGACCTAAACTCAACAGATTCCGAGCGAAAAGATCGTCAGTGCGTTCGTAATATATTGCGTGGGGACTTCAAGTCAGATGATGTGATGGACTTGATACATATCTTTAGTCGTGCAATTTCATATGAGTATTCTTCAAAAACTGAAATCTCCGAGGTAGCTAAAAAAAATACTGAGCCTTCAGATGTCAACTCGGATCGCCCTTTCTCGTATCAACAATGGCAATTATCTGGCCACAGCAATCGCAATCAAGGCCTACTTGGAATTCGATATGACGACACCTTAAAGGCATTTATTCGCTACCTCAACACCGACAATCAATCTTTCTCGATTCCGGATCAACCAAGCTCTTACCCTTCCACCTCTACTCCGACTTTTAAAAATGTAAGTGAAAAAGATAATCCTCAAGAGAAAGTAGACATTGAAGGTTTGCTTAGACAATTAATTGAGTCGATCCCCAAACTCCTGTCTGAACATCCCGATGTGCCCAACGCAGATATTCTGGCCTCAGTCAGTGCCGCCTATGCCCTCAAGCTTATGCTGACATCTACTTTCCAAAATGAAAATCGGTTAGGTCCCTCATTAGCTTGGCTAGATACCTATAGCAGATATCCCTACCAAGAAATGGCTAAAGAACGTTTGCAGCCCATTGCTCTTGGCATTGCCATGGTAACCGCTGCGATTGCAAAACAATACCACCTAGATATGCCTGATTCGCGTATTAAAGAATCACTTTTAAGATTTGGGTTCAATCCAACAGATCTCTCGTTGGTAAACGAATTAGTATTCAATAGCCTGAACTCGGAAATATTTTTGCGCGTCGATCAGGCATTGAAAGATCTTGCAGGGATTATCTTCAGAGAAGTATGGGCTGCACAGCTTGTGGATGATCGTCTTTTGCAACTGGTTATTGCATCCAGAAATCCCAGCATGAGATTAGATCCAAAAGATGACGCCCTATTCCCCGGCGTATTTTCTGCGCTTAAGGTATCTCACCCTAAATCCGGAAAACCATTCAGGGACGGCGTTCTCACCAATGGTGATTTAGACGGAAATCGCGGGGGATGTCCGCACTGCTTTGAGCGTTTTGATAATTCAACTAAAAAGTATTTAAGGGCTCAACATGCCATTATTTGCAAAAAAGGTTTTTGTGGGAAAGTAGTTTTTTATCTTGAAGACCCAAATTCTGCAGCACAAATCAAAGAAGCATTAAGCCATGTTTGATAAACCAATATTTTCTTCCCCATTGGATTCAAAGATTGCAGGTGATGATCCGTTAGGCCTTGCGCCAACAAATGAGCGCCTTTATGGAGCAGTGTTTCCAGGGATTAACAATGTAGTGCGCTATATACGTGTTTACAGCGCACTATGCTGGATCTCCCAGCGCGTTGATAAATATTTAAAGCTTCATGGCTCATCATTAAGCAATAAAGAGGCTAAGAATATATTTGATCAAGCCTCGCAAAAAATGGAGCTTCTCATTGGATGGACAAACCAGCATAAGGGATATCGCGCTGTAGCTGGCGCCTTGCGCAACTTTCCTTCCGATAACAAGCCCGTCAAACTCATTTTTGAGAGTTTTGGAAATAGTCGAGTAAGTCTACTAGACGCCGTGGCCTATCGCCCAAGTATCACTAATGGCCTAAGATTTTTGGAACAAAGAGCAAATGCGACATTTGGCTGCACTCCAGCCGGTGAGTTATTGGCCAATGCATTTAATTCTCATATTGAGCAGTCAAAACACTATAAATGGCTCGCTGATATATTAAAACTTAACGCCACTAGGTCTGATGTATTGGAAATAGAACCTTTCTTGGATCTTGGAATGCCGTCTCATTCAGAGCAATCCGCCTTTCTCAGACAATTTTTTCCAGCTCTGGGAGAAGGGAGTTTTGATGATTTCACTCAAAATCGCTGGTTCTCCATTCATCTTGTCTTGCAATCTATTGAGGCTAATATCACCTATAAGAAGAGCATTGGGGAGGCCGGCTGGACAACAGAAGATGAGATTAGAATTTCTATGGCCAGAGGACAGACGCCCAATGGCGCTTTATTAAACCTAAGCGGACTAGAGACCGTCCAAGCCTGGTGGGCCATTCTTCAATTGCGCCAACTTCAAAGATTGGCGCTAGACACCCTATTTGGGATAGTTGAGAGATTTCTGGACTCCAAAAATATCGCTCATGAAATAACCTCAATTGATAAATGCGCACAACAGTTAGGGGAACTTCTTATCCCCGAGCTAACGGCTGAATATGAATTAAACGTAATTTCTCTATTTAATACATTTCATGAATCCCGGGGTGATTGCAGCACTCTCTATGCCGCAGCTTGTAGTGAACCTGATGATCCAGATGAATTTTTTAATTTATTCCACCATATTCAAGAATTGCGGATTGCGAGCCTAAACGTAGGTGATCCAGAAGATAATGATGCTCTTGCAAGCGCCTATATCGCCCTCATTTTCTGTGCTGCTGAAACCGATAACCTTCTAAACACAAAAAAAACTAAAGATGCTTTAGAAACTGATCGTGACTCATGCTCACTCCTATCTCTTTTGGCTTTAGTGAAGCAGATGGGCAACAGTTCGCCAAGTGCATTTTTATGCTATGTATTAAAACACTGGGTCATATTGCGTCACTTTCAAATCGTTGCCGACAGATCCCGCCAGGGCGATGGAAAAAATCGTTTTCGATTCATGGTCGGTGACAATGGATTGGAAAGATTCGACCCAGCTGCTGGCATGTCGCAACCAGCATTTTCGCAAGACCGACTACAGCATATCCTAATTCTTTGCGAGCAGTCTGGCTTACTGGAATCAAAAGAAGAGGGATATCGCCTAACTAAATTGGGCGTTAATCGGATGGCTGAATTAAGAAACGATGCCACCGTGCCATCCATTTAACAGCTATATACCCCAAGCCTTCACTATTTTTACCATCGCGATGGTATCTTGCTCGCAATACTTAAGCATAGCCTCTCGCACTTTCTCTTTTCGCTCTGGAGTAGTTTTATTATTAATCGCTTCTTTATAGGCCTCTTGCGCCATGGCGCCATCACTTACCTCTAAATTTGCATAATCTAATTCTGGAGCGATTGTGGGCAAGATAGATTTAATTGACCAAGAGCCCTTCATCTCTGGATGGTAGTAATAATCACGAGCTAAAGGTAAGAGATCAAAGAATCGATTGGTGATCGCTAGTAGCTCTGAAGATAGTTTGGGAAGTAGCTCGGCCAACTCTCTAATTCGCGCACCTTCAAAGGCGGCGCTATATACAATCACTGGACCTTGTGTGGATACAACCTCAATTAACGTTTTTGAAAACATCTCCCTAGGGTCGCTTCCGGAAAGATCTAAAAACTCCTTATGAGTGATTGATCCATCGGCCTGCTCAATATGGCATGACCACTGAAACGGGAGCTGCATATAAGGACGAGTTCCTGCCCAGATAGGCACTGCAAATCCAATTGTTTCAAAATCAAGGTAATAGCGTGGATATGGCAAAGCTTTTATTTGCGCCGTAGCCTCAGACTCTAGGGTCGCCTCCCCACTGCACGTAACAGCATGGACTTTAATATGCTTTGGATTACTAAATCGCTGCGCAGGCACATCACGCAAATCTTTAAAGCCATCGGCGCGCAATTGAGCAGCCGCAGCTTTTCCATGAGGCAATAGCTCTACTGGGTATTCCACACCTTCTTCTGGTGGAGAGCAGTAGCCAATAAAGTCGCAAGTAAAGGGATCAGTACATTGCTCACCCGGGGCAATCGTAGGCTCCACTGGCAAAGCCAAAGTCTTTTTGGCAGCATCAACCCAAGATTGCACTTGAGACATATTGGGCTTTACCTGATCTGATAAATCAGCCTGCGTAAAAAGACCTTCGTAGTTGCCGTCACCTTGATAGACAAATTTATTATTAATGTAAGCCAAGGCCATGTTAGTAGGAGTACAGCCTGCCTTTTCCATTACCCAGCTTTGTACCGTCACATCATCAACATGGTAGCCCTTCACTCCAGTAGATGATTTCACCTCCACTAGGTGATACCCATCCTTATCAGGCAATAACAAATCAGCGCGGATCATGACATCCTCCTCAAAGAAGGCGCCTTCAAAGATTACCTGGTGTTTCTCTATGGCCTCTTTGGTTAAAGCAATAGCTTCTATGCGATTAAGGGTTTCAATAAAAACCCCATCTGGATAATTTTTACGAGCGATGTCTCCAACTTTATTGCCCTCATCAAATCGTACTTGCGTAGCCGCGCTAATTTGTATCAGCTCAGGCCTATTAACTTGCAACCATAAGCGCTTAGGGCACTGGCGGTGGGCAATGATTTTGGATTTACTTAGGCTTACCATGGGAGTTACTGACCGAGTTCAGACTGATGCTGCGCCCTACCTTGCTCTAATAGTGCGTCAAAGATCTTCTCTAGTTTTATATTCGATCCTCTGATGCCAGTAAGCACTGCTGCTGCCCACTCAAAATAGGCTTGCTTTCTCTTAGTATCCCAACCCGCAGGGGGAGAAGCTAAGATATCGCGCAGATTGCAGATCTTGTCAGCGAGCTTGACTAACTTCGCTTCATGAGAGGAATGGGGGGCATGCGCCACTTGTTGTAGTTTGCGCTCTGCTTTAGGAAGAGCCTTATCGTCTGTGACCTCTAAAACGATCGAGGCCACCTTTTCTCCAAACAACTTGGTCAGCTCTTCTGCTGTCGTTTGGGTATCTTCAATCGTATCGTGCAATAAGGCAGCGCAAAGCACGTCCCAATTTAAAACACCGCCCTCGTTCACAAGAACATCAACCAAAGCTATAGGGTGATTGATGTAAGGGGATGCTTCAACATCCTTGCGGCGCTGATCTCGGTGCTTGCCAGCAGAAAAAGTGAGGGCAGTAACAAATTGATTAATCATTCTTTCATTCTAGTCAGTTGCGACTGCTTTAGCTGGGACCTAGTTCTTCTTATGAACGCGGATGAAGTGCTCTTTATCGCCCTGGGTGTTTTTTAAGATCGCAAGGTAAGAAAGCGCTGTAATTGCGAATAAGAATAGGCCGTTAAAGTTATTAAGTACTGACATTGGGTTCTCCTTTTTGATGTCTAGAATCTAGAATATCTCGCTAAAAGCTCATGAAATGAGCTAGTAAAAGCAATCTTTGCCAATTGATCTATAAAAGTTATATACTGATCGATCTCGATCAATAATTTATAGATAAAATGATAACTTGCCGACTTTCTACCATCCTAGGCGCTAACCGCATCAAGGTTTCTGACGTATGTAGAGCCACTGGTATCGCGCGTGCCACCTTAGATCGCTATTACTACGACCGGGTGAATAGCTTTGACCGCGAGGTGCTGACCAAACTGTGTGACTTCCTTCAAGTCTTACCTGGTGATCTCATTGTGAAGGTTGAGCAAGCCGATCTATTTAGCACCCCCGCTGACAGTGAAGTGAGGCTGGCATGAACGAACGAGACATGAAGTTGCTGATCGATGCTCAAGCACTTAAAAAGGTGCAAGTACATTACGGGGTGATGTCTCAGGGCTACATGATTGTGGCCGATGGCAAACCACTGGAAACAGGCAAGAAAGAAACTCGAGAATTTAAAACGCTCGATGCAGCGGCCAAATTACTGTTCAAACTGGGAATTGCCGATTTTGCGGTTAAGTTGAAAACAACTAGTTAACCTACATAGACTCTAGAAGAGTAATCTTGCTTATGAATAAGTTATTTGATCAACCAGCAACGCCCGAACAAACCCTGGCTAGCCATATTGACTATGGCAATAAAGGCATCACGATCGCCTGTGGGGCTAACTGCAACTGCAAGAATCATCTTGGTGAAACATCTAAGGTAAAGCCAAGTCTATGGGTGGGAGTGCTTAATAGACTGAAAAACCCGCTCTATAGAAGCTTGGCTAGTCGCCTTCAAGATTAAGCCCATGAAAAAATAAATCACCCTTGGGCGACGTTGAATATAGCGGCAAGATGGAAGTGGTAAGTAGAAATTTCTAATCAGCAAACATACAAACGGATAAACGTCATCGACCCGCCGCCCCAAGCTTGGCAATTTAAGGAAATGCGGAATTAGCCACTTAAATAGTAAAACCAAGTACAGTTTGCAAACCCCTTCCCCAATATAAGTCAATAATGCCAAAAACCATCATATTTGACTCCGAATCAACTCAGAAAAATAAACCCTCAAAAACTTCACTCCCAAAAGAGGTTCCCTTTCTAGGGGCAGGGTTAAACCATTTATATAAAAGCTCGCTCCAGCTCTTAGGGTTCATGGTTGACCCCATAGGCCACGATGAAACCGACTTCTCCAATATTAATGATTTGGTAAATTTTGCATTATCTGAATTGAGCATAGCCGAGTTAATTAATAAAAATCATATTAAGAAACTAGATGCTCTTGAAAAGGAGATAGAAAGAGATGAGGGGAGAAATCCTGTTTATGCCCGAATACGCAATGAAGGCTACAGATGGGACATGAGAAATTGCAAGGTGAAAATTCTAGCATGGCATCTTGGTCAAAATAATAGATTAGAGGAAATAATCGAATCCAATAGAGTCCTTGGTAAATCCAAGATTTACACAACAATAAAGTTACTCCCCGATACGCTAATGAAGGCAATTGCGCTTAACGAGCTTGCAAAAGCAAATGAAATGGTAATAAATGGTGATGTCAATAAAATCGGCGATCATTTATATGAATTTCTAGAGGCGCAACGTATTGCGAGCACAAATACGGCTTACAGACAGTCAGCGAAGAGTTCGAGGGAAGATAAATCTGATAATGGAAAGAAAGGTGCGTCAATACGTGCGGCGAAATTTGAAGCAGTTAAGGTGTACGTAATAGAGCTATCCACTTCATTAGCAGGACAAAGTGCAAATAAAATTGCTCACCAAATTAAAGATCTGGTGATGATCAAGGCGCGAGGCTTAAATGCCCCACTCAGCGATGAGAATGCTCAAAAAACCATTCAAAAGTACATTCTTGAGCATCGAAAAAAATCCTTTTAGCAGCCTCAAGGACGTCATGACTTCTTAAGAGGATGCTTTAGCCTCTTAACGGTATATAAAAAAGACTGAGATATCTAGATTATGAATTCCATGCACTGATTAGCCATTTCGGTTGATCGGATCCCACGGAAGGTAGTAAAGATGTCTAGTTTTAAAAAAGAAGTTCAGGTAGTTGCACAAACCCACGAGTTATCTGTTGATGGCCTATCACGCTGGAAAGAAATACAGCATCTAATCCCATTTAGTCATGAGAAATGGCGGCAGTTAGTAAGGGATGGGCTTGCTCCACCGATTACTCGCTTTGGATTACGCTGTTCATTCCAAGAAAATCGAGAAGTGCTTCGTTGGCTTTCAGATCCGCTCAACTACAGTGTATCAGGAGCCAATCATGAATAATAAATATGAAAACGGTGTTGAAATCATTGGAAGTGCCTCCAATAGTCAAGTCGATCAAAAGAAGCGCAGAGAAGATCAAATTGAAGGCAATCGAGCCATCGGAAACGGTCGTGATCAAGACATTCCGATTTCAGAAAAGATAACAATTGAAAAAGCGCTTGATCGGTTCGTTTATATCGTAAAAGGCTCGCGGATTGCCGATCTGAAAAACATTAGCAGAGATTTAAGAATGGATGAGTTCCATAACTGCTACATATCAAGTGAACACCTCGTTGTTAGTTCAAATACTGACGCCCAAGGGGTTGAAAGGTCAACAAAGACGAATAAAAAAGTTACGGGTCAATGGCTTAAAAGTGACCATCGACAGGAGGTATTCACTCGGACCTTTAAAGCCGGTGACCAATTGATCGTAGTTGATCCAGATGCCAATGTAGCACTCAATCTATGGAATGGATTTAGGATGCATCCAGAAATTACCACTGACGATGAATTATTGGTTGAATATTTCTTATGTCACTGCAAGATTATTTTTGGCGATTCGACCGAGAAGTTTTTGGACTGGCTAGCTCATATCCGACAAAAACCAGGAGTACTTCCACACTATGGCTGGATCAGTATTGCAACCAATACCGGTGTAGGCCGAAACTGGATGGCTAGTGCTTTAGTTAGGGTCTTTGCAGGATATGTCGCGGCATCCTTTGACCTTCCTGCAATGTTAGAGAGTGGGTTTAATGGTGACCTCTCGCGAAAAATACTAGCAATCGTTGATGAAATCCAAGAGGGCGGGAATGGTCAATGGAAGCACGCTGAAAAACTAAAGTCGATTGTGAACCAGGAATATAGAACTATTAATCCAAAATGTGAGCCTCAACATAAGGAATATAACTCTTGCAGATGGTTGGTTTTTAGTAATCATTTAAATGCAATCCCACTCAACGAAACCGATAGGCGTTTTGAGGTTGTAATTACTGAGTCTCAACCACAAAATGAGGGCTACTTTAAAAAGATATATGTTTTGTTAGACAATCCAGCATTTATTTCTTCAATCGCCTTATTTTTGGAGCGGCGGGATATTTCCAACTTTAATCCCGGTGCTCGCCCCAAAATGTCTGAGGCAAAAATACGGATGATTGAAGAGTCTAAATCAGAGACTCAGAAACTAGCCGATGAGATTGTTAAATACTATCCATTTGATGTGATTACTCTTGATAATATTTATCAACTACTAAATACCGATCATAGAGATAAGTCAGTTAGACCGGTATGCGACACGGCTGGAATGATTTCTTACCCGAAGTCAATCAGAATCAGTGGCTCTAAACATCGCTGCAGAATCATTAGAAATCACGCTAAATGGCTTGGCGCAACTACCGAAGAATTGAGGGTGGAGGCTCAGAAGCTTGGTTTCGGAGAAATTGCTTCCGAAGTATTACTCACGGCAATGGAAAATATTATGTGTATTGATATTTGAGACTGGAACGCGGAACGCCTGGAACGGAATTTTTACTTCTTCAACTGAAAGACCTTCTATAATTCTCAGTAAGGCTAAAACAACGTTCTAGGCGTTCCGCGTTCCGCCGTAAACCGTGAATAATGTAAATAACGGTCAGGTCAAGTTTTTATCTTCGCTTTGGGGAATTTTATAACCTGAATAAAACTTATCGATGTCGAAGTAGTTGTAGCCTTTAAAAGCTACTATTCCTCAAACGGTTCACGAGTGTAGTGAGCTACGGTCTCATCGGGGTCAGTCTTTATCCTGGTTCTACGGTGAGAGATTTCTGATCTGACCGCCTCCTCTAAATCTTGAGCAAGCTTTTCAGCATCTTCTTTTTTCCTAGCTAGCTCCGAAGCAGGGATCACTTGGCCAGAACGTAAAAGAGTGCTCAGATCTTGCTTAGGCACGACATCGCAAGTTAACCGCTCACGGGTGATCGCTGGAAGGGGTAAGTTCCCCGCCCTTCTTAGCTCTATGCTCTTCTCGTCCCGGCGGAACTCTTCCTGAGATTTCTTAAAGTCTTCTGAAAGAGAAGTAAGCCTCTTAGGCGTTATTTTGGCAAAGAATTCAGCATTACTCATACGGCTATTTTATCGCCTGTTAATACTCAACATACTGATTTTTGCCTAGCATATTCATAGCATTTAGACGTGCGAGCAAAAATGCTATTGCTTTATGAAAAACATGCTATCGAATTTGCACTCAATAAAGGGATGCATTAAAGACGATTGGTCGGTAAATTAAGGGCTGTGCCCCGCTGGACGCGCTCCAAAGGAGTTTAATTACCCTTCACGCTGGACGCTCACCCAATTTAGCTTCACGATGTTGCGCGCTGAAAAAGCCAGCTTGCAGGCCGCCGTCTAAAGCCGGGCAAAGACAAGAATCAGCCTCGCTTTTCGGATATCTCCTCAAAACAAGTACTTCGGCAATCTCACCTTGAGGTGATCTATCCGACTCTGTCCTTATCTTTGCCCGGCTTTAGCTCGGGCGGCGGGCTGCGCCCCCAAAAACAGAAAGTCGCAGTTGGGACTGCTAATCACTGGGGTGATTTTTCTGTCATGAGCCACTGGGTCGTGGCCACACTTTTTGGCTCCCCTGCTTTTGATCCCTCACTAGAAGTAAGTGAGCAGATAACCACTACTGAGATATTTCAAAAAAGTAAGGTCGATAGAAATAGATCGGTTGACTTAAGACATATAGATTCGTAGTGGACTAAATCAATATCCATCTCGAGAAAATTTCTTCATCTAAAAACTTATAAACAGTAATGGCAAAATAAAATAAATAATTCACACAATCTTTTATGTAGTGAGTATAATTATAAAAGTACCCGGCCTCCCGGACTCTCATTCAACCACCCCACTTGCAACATCTCTGGGTGACTTCTAAAGACAATCGTTTTTAGAAAATATCGAGAGTCAATCTACAAATTCTCTCGTTTTCAATGGGAGTTAACGTGGAATCAAAATTAATACCAACTCAATTATTTTGGCTAAGGAATAGTGACCTTTATCAATATCAATTTGATATTGATGAACTGAAATTCTATTCAAACCTGGAATCAATTCAATCTGCTTCTGAATCAGACTATGGCAGATAAAACCAAAGTCATTAGCGAGAAGCAATTGGCCTTATTGGCAAGCCGCGATGCAGCGCTTAAGGGACAAACCACAATGCAGTACAGCCGCAAGAGAACATTTGCAATCTGTTATTGGGTTTTACGTTGGGGTGTTAGCAATCCAGGGCTAATGGATAAAGTCTCGGGCGCATCACGTTTGGGCGTTTGTCAAAAAACCGTACTTCATGGTTTATTTAAAAAGACGAAAACTGCGAGTGGTGGTTACGTTCATGGGACTGCGCGATACATTATTACCCTAACCAAGCTGGGCTTTGCCTTTTTACAGCAAATGGGTCTCGATGAATCCATTCAACCAAAATTTGTTGACCCGGCAAAAATTCGGCAAGACAAATTACGTCACGACTTTATAGCCCAATCCTTCACATTTGAAAATCTGCGGGACGGAAATATCGTTGATTATATTCCCGAGCATCTCAATACTGAACCACACAAAGAGAATACCAAAATTGCTGACTGCATATGGATCCATTCGGACGGAACTCGCACTGGCCTGGAGGTGGAATTAACACCCAAATTCACAAGATCTCTTGACCAATTTATTTACAACGTTTGCGTAGCTCTGCTTGATAAGAAGGTAGATCGATTTTTATTACTCACAGATCGTCAATCTATTTGCGATAGATATACCGCGCTGATGAACTCAGGATCCGTTCCACTCTGGTTCAAAAACAATCAAGGCCGCTGGACCCTCAAAACCCAGCCATTCCCTATTCCTAGACACCTTCAGGATAAATTTATATGCGTATTCAAATCAAAGCTGTAGTTTCAATTTCCTTACTTATGGCAACCATGCTGTCCCTGACTGGATGCGATCAGCGACCACCACAACCAAAACCCCTCACACCCTACGAACAAGGTGTGAATGATGGTACTGCTCAAACCGAAGACCGCTTTAAAAACTCCACGTTAACCCTTCAACTGGAGCGCGACCGAGTCTACCGAGTTGCTATGCAGCTTGAGGTTGCCAAACTTGAAGCGTGCGAGGCATATCTATCAATCTGCCCCAATTCACTCGTGGCAACGGGTCTTGCCGCAAAACGTGCAGGTTTTACGAGTGGCAATACAACGATCGCTGGCCCAATCTTGGGTTTAAAGATATTTGTAATCACTTGTCTTGCGCTATCAACTCTCTCGGTAGTCTGGCTTCTCCTCGTCTTTGTCTTGGGACCTGCCCACGCAATTTTTAAAGATGTAGATGCCTTTTATAAGAGCCGTGAAAAGCAAGTTCGGGCCGCGCATGACGAGGCGATCTCGGTGCTGGCAATCAATCAGGCCGATCTTTACGCCCAAACGGCTTCAATCGACAAAAAGTTAGAGGCAAAAGAAAGTCTTCTCTCTAATTTTGAGTCTGTAAAACGCAAGGAATGGGCGTCCCTTGAGGCATCGATCAATACAGCGAGTCAGCGGCTTGGGCCACTTCAATCATCGCTAGCAACACAGACAAAAGCACTCAATGACATTCAAAGCCTAATTGCAAAAGCAAAGACAAGGTTGGACTCAATTATTTTGACTCAGTCACTATCTCAAAATCTTAAAGACCCAGAAACCAAGGCTGCGTTGATCAAAATTGCAGCGGCCAGATCGGAGGACACCACAGGTTGATTAATAAGAATTAACCAAGCATTACCTTCTCGTTTTTTAATGTAGTCCATTTATATTGGAACGTAATATGTCTTCATTCTTACCCCGTTGCATCAACAATACCTCAAACCTCACATTAGTTGAATACCGTCAACTAATTATTGATGAGTTGAGTTCAAAAGTTTCACTTTACAAAAATGCGAATGATCAAGTCGCACCTAGCGTTGGGTACATCAATAAGGAATATCCCTCGTTTCACCCACGCATGAAAGAGTTTGCTCGTAAGCACATGCCGAACGCAACGGTGCGTGAAATTGAAAATGTCAGAAAGCAGATTTATGTTGAATCTGGGGTTTTCGATGGTAAGCCAACTATTTTTCATGGCATGACCTATTTAGAAGTTTGCCAATACATTGAGGAGCGCCATATCGATAGCATTTCTAAATTGCCCAGCAAACTCAATGAATGGATTACATCCCAGGGTTGGAAGAAGCAAATTCTGCAGTTGTTTCCTATGACTGCGTATTCGATTAGCTCTGGTGGTCATGCTTGCCGCTCAAAATACGAGCTCATTGTCGCCAACCTACTGACCGAACTATTGCCTGAAGGGGCTAGCTTTACCTGCCCAGTACTTTACCCATTTGATAAGCGCCTTAATAATGCAAGACAAGCACTTAGCTGTGATTTTGTTGTGCAATTGGGTGATCGATCAATATGGATTGAAGTGTTCACCTTCCGCCCTGATTCGCAATTTGTGGATGGCAATGGATTTTCATCTGCAAGACCTAGTTACCTAACTCGTCGCCAACGAAAGATCGACTTATTTAAAGCTCAAAAGTGTGGTGATTTATTGGTCGCGCTAGAAGTTAGCAATACTGGCGGCAGCTCAAAATCACTCAGTCAATTTGTCCATGATGCATTAACAGATTTAGGCACTATCCTCCACCTCAACAAAGTGGATATTAGTGACAAGAATCTCTTTATTCCTCTAATGGCGCGCTTATGTACTGAATATTCACCCATGAGTGAGAAGAGCCAAAACCAGTCCGCTGAGCTAATTGGGATGGCATCAGCTAGCTTTCAAATTAGCCCTGATAACTTACAGAAAATTCATGATCTGATGGTGCATAAGGGGCAAAGTGCTTCAGCCGCCCTATCGGCGCTATCTCTCCCTCATGAGACTTTCCTGGGTTTGAGCCGACTTACTACCGACGGATCTTGGCAATTACGCAGGATGCTACCAGTGCCCATGAGTGAGCATTTTTCTGACTATAAAAATGGGAAAGGCTCTAGCTACCTATCATTTGCCAAAGCTATTAATCATTTGGCGCAAATTAACATTGCAAATAAATTCAATGCTGAAGGCTATCCAGACTGGGTGATTCACTATCTTGAGAAAAATTCGGCAATGGGTCGACTCGGGATTTTTGGGATGAATTACAGGCAAGCTAAACCCCGAATTGATGGCCAGAATATGACGTCTAGAAATTATGCGACATATATCGTCCAATGGCAGAAGGATGGGTATTTCTTTGGCACGAAAGACATGCTCCAAAGCCATACCAAGGGTGTTGAACAGGCTGCGCGGTTGTTTATCAAACGCTTGCTTATTTTGATGGAGAATCATTTAATTCTGAATTGGGAGGCGCCTGGTTCGATGACGATACTACCAAACCGATTCATTCTTGTTAACCCTACCCAATCACAAATTGATCATGTTGTAGCGCACATCGTCGTAAACACAGTCTAAGTTAGGCTAGCCCGGAGTGCTATCAGGCAGTTGTCCGCTCTTTACTCATAAGCAGACAGCTGCCAAGTTAATAGGCGATAGACAGAATCCGACCCAAAGCAGCCAAATGGGTAATACAAATACTATTACCCTTAATTACAACTTTATTTCCTGAGCTTTTAACTTTTGATCGATCTTAACCTTAACGACATCCCTTCTATCAAAATTAATGTCTTT
>Ga0208259_1000247_pt1 | contig 18525 bp, 12 predicted proteins | sample CryBogCBH22May08_FD_184618 | JGI IMG/M metagenome (GOLD analysis project Ga0208259, IMG submission 184618) | Freshwater microbial communities from Crystal Bog, Wisconsin, USA - CBH22May08 (SPAdes) | ecosystem: Environmental > Aquatic > Freshwater > Lake | place: Crystal Bog, Wisconsin, USA... | reverse complement strand
TTTTCGCCTTTCTTATGCGATAATTCTAACAATGATTTTTCATCATTGCTTAGCTCTATAAATGTTGATTTTCTACCCACATATTAATAAACGTATTTTTATCCGTTTAATTTTACGAGCCTACTTAGTTATAATAAAGCATGTAATAAAAGACATGGTGTAGAAGAGGGGGACTCATTTTATGAAGATAAGAATTATCTTTCTTTTGAGATCGGGCTTAAAGAATCATTTTATACAGATGACTGGGATTGTGGTATGGGAATAATACCTAAGGAAGAGGGGATGTGTTATACTATGCATTGTATATGCGAGCATAGTGATTTAGAATGGCAGGGTATTCTTGATATAGAAGATGTATGGATTGAATTGAAGGTAGATTATCAGTTTTTTGTAGAAATGAATAAAGAAAACGTATAGACGATCTTTCGCCCTTTCAGGGCTTGTATTCATGATTGTATTATTTAGTTCATAGGGCTTCACCCTATGCTAGTTTATGACGCTCTTTCAGAGCTGGGAGGTTGATTGCAGATAAGATTTCATAGGGCTTCACCATTTATTATACATAGGGCTTTACCCTATGCTGGTGTATTTCGCTCTTTCAGAGTTGGGAGGTTGACTACAGATATAGTTAACAAAGGGGGCACTTTTTTATATATCATAGGGCTTTACCCTATGCTAATGTATTTCGCTCTTTCAGAGCTAGGAGGTTGATTGCATATATAGATTTAATAAAGGTTCACCATTTTTTGTTTTCATAGGGTTTCACCATTTATAATTCATAGGGCTTCACCCTATGCTGATGTATGACGCTCTTTCAGAGCTGGGAGGCTAATTGCAGATATAGGTTTTATAGGGGTTAACCTACTTCATTCATATGGCCTCACCCTATGCTAATGTATTTCGCTCTTTCAGAGCTGAAACCTGATTGTAATTTGAGCGTGCGCAAAGGATAGCAGTGGTATCCTTTTATGCGTACCGGCAACCATTTTAAACAAATATTTTGCTGATAGATAAGGAGCGCAGAAAAGATACAAACGGATAGCCTGACCCGAAGGGATGCGCCCAAAAACTTATTAGCTAATGTGATAATGAATACAAATACAAGACAAAGAGGCAATAGTAATACACTTTGCAAGGTATAGTTTAGCACAAAAACTAAAAACTAAAAAAAGAAAACACATTTTATAGTTGTATAGTGGTTCAATAAAAAAGGTTGGTGATAAAACCAACCTTTAATAATTTGAAAATGTGACAATTTGAAAATTTGATAATTTAATACAAATACAATTCAAAAGGTAAATACTTTTATTTCTCCAACTCAAACACCCACATCTTTTTTGCAGGAATCGTAAACCCTGATTTCATTTCAGCACCATCAACAATATTCTTTGCTTTGGTAAAACCATCTGTTCTTTCGGAATAGTCGGCAAAGTTGATAGTCTTCTCTTTTTCATCCGTATTCATCACACACATTACGGTTTGATTATTATCGTAACGGAAATAAATATACAGTCCATCTACCGGAACATACTGCATCATCTTACCTGTTTTAATGGCAGAAGAATTCTTACGGAAGTTGGCGAAAGTCTTTACATAATTCTGTACTATCTTTTCTGTATCGGTCAACCCTTGTCCAGTAAAAGCATTCTTTTTATCACCATCCCAACCACCCGGAAAATCGAGACGAACCCAACCATCGGGGTTGGTGAAGCCTTTCATTAATACTTCATCGCCATAATATAACTGCGGAATACCACGACAGGTAAACATCCATGCCAACGCTATTTCTAATTTATTTACATCTTCCCCTACCGTGGAATAAAAGCGGCTGATATCATGATTGTCCAGGAAGATCACATTGTTCATTGGATTCTTGTATAGGAAGTCGTTGCTTAGTGTAGTATATAATCTATTAACCCCATCTGTCCAACCAAATTTATCATTTATAGCAGGGGTAATACCATAGAATAAAGTTTGAAAATCGGTTACGCCAATGAGGTTGCTTTTGAAAGGAATATTGAAATTATTAGCAGCGAGATAAGACTGAGAAGGAGTACCATGTACCCATGTTTCGCCAAACATGGTGATATGCGGATATTCCTTTATCAACTCTTCGTTGCAATGGTTCATAAAAGGAAGATCGTTGTATAGATAAGTATCTATTCTCCAGCCATCTACTCCGAACTCTTCTACGCTCCAAATGGCATGCTGTATAAGGAATGTAGCCACATAAGGATTGGATTGATTTACATCGGGCATTTCGGTAGTGAACCAACCATCGGACAATTGTTTCTTATCTTTTTTAGAAGCATAGGGGTCGAAAATTACCTGATCTTTAAAAGTAGTATTGGTATACTTATCCCAACGATGGAACCAATCGTAAGAAGGAGGATCCATGAAGAAAATATGTTTGCTGCCTACATGATTGTACACTGCATCCTGTATGAGTTTCATGCCTCTTTTATGTAGCTCATCGCTTAGGTTTTTATACATGGTAGCACCTCCAAAACGAGGCTCGATAGTATAATGATTGGTAAAGGCATAACCATGTTCGGTTCTATTAGGTTGATCGTTCTCTAGAACGGGCGTCATCCATAAGGTAGTTACCCCTAAGTTCTTCAGATAATCGAGGTGATTTATTATTCCTTTAAAATCGCCACCATGACGGTGATAGATAGAATCTCTGTTGAGTGTCTGATCTCTCATACCTGCAACTTTATCGTTGGAAGGATCGCCATTACTAAAGCGATCGGGCATTAAAAGATATATAAAATCGGAGGAAGTAACTCCTTGGGCAAAGGCTGTACCATTCCCGTCTCTTCTTGCTTTGATAGTCCAGTTAACGGTGGTTTTTTTCTTTCCATTAGATAGGATAAAAGGAATAACACCAGGCTTAGCATCGGCAGCTATGGTAATATCGGCACAGATATATTTTTTGTTTTCAAACTTATGACTATTGCTTACTGTAACGCCTGGATAGTTGACCGTAATAGTATTAGCCGTCATGCTGGAATCTTCTCCACGAAATATAACCTGTACTTTATTGTGCTTCATACCTACCCACCAATTGGAGGGAAAGGTTTGTACAGATTGCGCGGAAATGAAGCTTACAGTAATAATGCAAGCGAGTGTGGAAAGGAGAATCTTTTTCATATAATTAATTATCGAATTAATTGTTTAATTGTTCAACAGTTCAATTGTTTGAATACAAATACCGCAGAGAAAAGAGAGAAAGAGATTTAACAATTAACGAATTAGTGTATTAATGGATTAGCTAATTAAGTACAATGCAAAACAGTGATTAATGGTATTGTATTTATTAGCATATTAACGAATCAGCTAATTAGCTAATTGAATTAGTCTTTTGTTTTGATTACTATCTTGGCCATTATACCAGCTACAATCATAGAAGCTCCGGCTAGGCCTACAACATTGATTGCTTTATCGCCCATTAAAGTAAGAACAACACCTCCTAATAATCCTGCAGCAATCTGAGGGATAGTAATAGTTGCATTGAAGATACCCATGTAAACGCCTGTTTGACGGGCAGGCAATGAAGAAGATAATATAGAATACGGTAAAGCAAGAATGGAAGCCCATGCCATGCCAATACCAATCATAGAAATAATGAGTAAATTTTTATCGGCAACATCATGAATGAACATCATAGATATCAATCCTAGTCCACCAGCGATCAAAGAAATCATATAGGTGTTTTTGCTACCAAATTTATCGGTAAGACGAGTGAGTACTAAGGAATATAATGCAGCAAAAACGCTGTAAGAAGCAAAGATTACCCCTGTCCAGTTTCCTGCTTCATTAAAGCCTGCAGACTTGGGGTCGATAGTGTGCCACATATTCTGAGCCAACCCTTGTGTAGTATATACCCACATTAAAAATAAAGAGAACCAGGAAAAGAATTGTGTAACAGATAACTGCCACATTGTAGTAGGAATGTTTTTCAACAAATCCATGAATGACATTTTGGGTGAGTTATCTTCTTCCAGATTATTATATTTAGCATACTCTTCGGGAGGGTATTCTTTAGTACGGAAGGAAGTCCATAATACACTTAACAGTAAAGCACCACCACCAAAATAGAAAGACCAGATAACAGTAGGGGCCACTTTTTGACCAGGAGCAGGTTCGTTTAAAACGCCTAACCAAGTAAGTGCATAAGGTAGTAAAGAACCCACTACAGCGCCTGCATTTATCAAAAAGCTTTGTATAGCGTAACCTTTATTTCTTTGTTTATCGGAAACCATATCACTCACCAAAGCACGGAATGGCTGCATGGTAACGTTGAAGGAAGTATCCATCAGCAATAGCATTACTGCACCAAATAATAATGGGGCAAATAGCATGGAGAAATTACCAGAGTTAGGCATAAAGAACATTGCCATTGCAGAAACAATTGAACCTCCTAATATAAAAGGAATACGACGACCTAGTCTTGTCCAAGTTTTATCGCTTGACATACCTACTATAGGTTGGACGATAAAGCCAGCCATTGGAGCAGCTAGCCAAAATAGACTTAGATGATGCGGATCGGCACCAATAGCGGAAAGTATTCTACTAGTATTTGCATTCTGTAAAGAGTATCCAATCTGAACACCTAAGAATCCGAAACTCATATTCCAGATTTTCCAAAAGCTTAATATTGGTTTGCTCGTTGAAGAGGTATTTGACACATGTGAGACTGACATAACAATCGTTTTAAGAAGGCAATACTATGTAATTTTTACACAATTGACAAGTTTCTTTGGTATGATTCTTGTCATTTGCGGAATTTAGGAGACAGGATACAGGAGATAGAAGACAGGAGAATACATTTTATTTCTATTTATTTTACAACAAAAAACCACGCTACTATAAAACTAAGAGAATAATTATAAGTGCAAAATGTAAACCATAGAATTTATAGAACAAATTCCTAATGATTAAAACACTATACTTTATATCGTTTGTAGCTTTGTTAACAAATCCTATTGAGTAATCTTGGGTTAAAATAGATAGAGACCTATGTATATTTGTAGTACAACAAGTATGAACCGAAAGAAATTTATACAACTAATTACAACAGGAGCAACCATGATGACTGGAATAAATACACTGAGTAGTTTTAAAACGTTTACTGATGCACTACCAGAACAAGAAAAGTTGATGCCGGTATTGTTTGTAGGACATGGTTCGCCTATGAATGGCATTGAAGACAATGACTTTAGCAGAAGATGGACCGCAATAGCTAAAGATATCCCTACACCCAAAGCGGTACTGGTAGTATCGGCTCATTGGTTTACAAGAGGCACCCATATTACTGCTATGGACTTTCCTAAAACCATTCATGATTTTGGTGGATTTCCAAAAGAATTGTTTGCAGTAGAATATCCGGCACCTGGAAATCCTATACTGGCAAAAGAAACCGCTTCATTAATTCATACAGCCAAGGTAGAAATGTCGCATGATTGGGGACTGGATCATGGTACCTGGACAATAGTACGGCACATGTATCCGAAGGCTGATATTCCTGTTTTACAATTGAGTATTGACTATACTAAAGACGCTAAATTTCACTATGAATTAGCTGCTGAAATAGTTAGTCTGAGGAAGAAAGGGGTGCTGATTGTGGGCAGTGGGAATCTGGTTCACAATCTTGGTATGGTTGCATGGGATAAATTGTACACTGACAATTATGGATACGACTGGGCTTTGAAGATAAATAATACTTTTAAAGAATTAATTATGGCTGGTTCTCACGATAAATTGATAGACTATAGTAAACTGGGTAAAGAAGCTTTGCTGGCAATACCTACTCCCGAACATTACCTACCATTGATGTATACACTTGGCTTAAAAGGCAAGCAAGATGCTGTATCCTTCTTTAATGATAAAGCAGTAGGAGGATCTTTGACTATGACTTCGGTGAAGTTTGGGTAGAATAAGTAATTATTGAAACTCAACAAAAGATGTTGAATTGTGCTATTCTTTGATGTCTACCCAGGCATCATTCTCTTTCAATAAATTAATTAATTCATCAACAGCAACCTCGCTATCAATATTACGTTTAACTACTTCTTTTCCTTTATAAAGCGTAATCTTCCCTACCCCACTTCCTACATATCCAAAATCTGCATCAGCCATTTCGCCCGGACCATTTACAATACAACCCATAATAGCAATCTTTACTCCCTTTAAATGGTTTGTAACACTTCTAATTCGGGCAGTTGTTTGTTGAAGATCGAATAAAGTTCTACCGCAACTTGGACAACTAATGTATTCTGTTTTAGATATACGACTTCTTGTGGCTTGCAATATTCCAAAAGCTACTGAATTCAACAATCTCAGCTCTGGATTAATTGCTTTGTCACTAAAATGATGTCCGAGACAAATGCCTTCTCCAAAACCATCCAGTAATAAGCCACCCGTTTCAGCAGCATAATGTATCAGACTTTCTTCCTTAGTTGAATCATTGCTATCACAAATAATAATTGCAGGATTTTTCACCTCATTATCTATCAGGTCTACAAACATTCTTCTAATACTTTGTAATGCGTTCTTGTTGGTAGAACTTAAACAGATTATAGCAGTGTTATCGGTCTTTAATTTATTAAATATTGTAGCTAAAGCAGGTTGCTGATATCCTTCAGAATAAGCATCTATCATTACGAAATTGAGCTTATCAGATTTCTGTAAAGTATCATTTAAATATTGTTCTGCATCTAATATCGGAAAATGAGTGCTTTTATCTTTTGAAGATAACCAAGCATGGTGATATTGAATAACCCTTAATGTACCAGGTAAAGCAAATTCTATTTCTTGATTTACGGTAAACAAATAATCAGCCGCCGAATCTCCTATAGACCATTTATCCGACGCAACATCATATCTGTATCCTACTGATTCCAATGAGGCAGGAACAATATGTTCTACTTTACTGTAGTCCGATACCACTACTGGCACATGAGAACCGCCAATGTTTTCAACCGAAAAGGTTTCTCTTTTTTTAAATTCAAAGGGACTGTAAGCTGTTAGTTTATTTATAGGAGGAACAATAGTTGTACTTTGGTAAAGAGTGGAATGACTATATCTTTTGACGATGTTTTTACATACTGGTATTTCCAGTTCAGGGTCTTCGGTTAGCGAAACACGAATTGTATCTCCTATACCATCTTCCAGCAATGTACCAATACCTATAGCCGATTTAATTCTACCATCTTCTCCATCTCCAGCTTCTGTTACACCAAGATGTAAAGAGTAGCACTCTTTAAACTCTTCTTGCATTTTGCTAATCAGCAGTCTGTAAGCCTGAACCATCACTTGAGGATTACTCGATTTCATGCTCAACACAATATTATGATAAGATTCTCCTCTAGCGATTCTCAAAAATTCCATAGCGCTTTCTACCATCCCCATTGGAGTATCTCCATAACGACTCATGATTCTATCGCTAAGAGAGCCGTGATTAGTACCAATACGCATGGCTGTTCCATATTCCTTACATATCTTAACTAAAGGCGTAAATCTATCGCGAATACGTTCTATTTCTTCTACATATTCTGCATCTGTATAATCAATTTGTTCAAACTTCTTCTTATCTACATAATTCCCTGGATTAACCCTTACTTTTTCTATAATTCTGGCAGCTACTTCTGCTGCATTTGGTGTAAAATGTATATCTGCAATCAATGGAACATTACATCCTCTCTTCTTCAGTTCATTTTTAATATTCAACAGATTCTCTGCTTCCTTTATAGATGGAGCGGTAATCCTAACCAAATCGGCACCTGCAGCTACGCATCTTAATGTCTGTTCTACCGTAGCAAGTGTATTCATCGTATCGGTAGTAGTCATGGTTTGAATTCTGATTGGGTGCTGATTGCCTAGCAACAAATCACCAATTTTTACTTCCTTCGTTATTAATCTATTATACTGCGTAAGAGAATTACTATATAGTTGCATATTTATCTATTTGTATAACGGCTATTATACCGATTCGGGCAAAATTATAGTTTAAAACATTTGGTAGAAGCAAATGTTTTAAAGGACAACAGTAAACAAAACTTAAATCATTTTAACATTTAAAGGTATTATTCTGTTACTTTGCTACCAGATACCATATTTCTAAATATTAAGCCAATTATTATCGTTTAACAAAATAGTATGATATGAATTAGTTGCTTTGGAACAGAAATTGATATCTAAATAGACAAATAATAATTAAACCAACTAAATTGTTTTGTTATGGAAATTAAGAAAAAATCAAAAGTGCTTCTTTGTGAAGATGATACCAACTTAGGTTCAGTAATGAAGAACTTCTTAGAGATCAACGACTTTGATGTGGTTCTGGAAAGAGATGGTCGCTTAGGTCTTGCAGCTTTCCAACGCGAAAAATTCGACATCTGCTTATTGGATGTAATGATGCCCAATATGGATGGATTTACCGTAGCAGAAGAAATCAGAGATATAGATCCTGATGTACCTTTATTCTTTGTAAGTGCAAAGACTATGAAGGAAGATATTATTCAAGGTTACAAACTTGGTGCCGACGATTATATCGTTAAACCTTTTGATAGTGACGTACTATTGATGAAAATTAAAGCTATTCTAAAACGTAATGAAGAAGAGAATAGAGTAAGCGATAATATTGAATTTGACTTAGGAAGCTATCACTTCAATCCAAAATTGAGAGAACTGGCTATTAAAGGAAAAACAATCACTTTATCTCCAAAAGAAAATGATCTTTTAAAAATGCTTGCTGAACATAAGAATGATTTGCTACCAAGAGAAAGAGCATTAAAGAAAATCTGGGGAAGCGACACTTATTTTAATGGAAGAAGTATGGATGTATACATTGCAAAGCTTAGAAAATATCTGAAAGATGATACTAAGATAGAAATAGTAAATATTCATGGAAATGGATTCAGATTAGTAGCACCATAAGTAACAATTAACGTAATATCGGCTTAGCGAATTAGCTGATTAATACATAAAAAAAGCAGGTTGAAAATTCAACCTGCTTTTTTTATGTATTAATGTATTTGTATTTAATCCACAAATCAGCTTATTCGCTAATCCGTAAATTAGTTGTTTATTTCACTTCTACACTGTCGTTCATATCATTATCAACCAATATACGGCCACAGTTTTCACAAACTATAACTTTCTTATGAAGGCGTAATTCACTTTGTCTTTGAGGAGGAATAGAATTAAAACATCCTCCACAAGCATCTCTGTCAACAGGTACCACGGCCAATCCGTTTCTGTAGTTCTTTCTAATACGATCATAGCTATATAGTAAACGTTCGTCTATGTGCGTTCTTGCATCATCGCTAAGTTTTCTAAAGTGATCTTCTTCTATTTGAGTATCAGCAATAATTTTTTCTAACTCACTTTTTTTATGTGTTAGAACACCTTCTTTAGTAGCAATTAATTTCTTGGAATTTTCGAGCGCTCTTACTTTGTCAGAAAGTTCTTCATTCGCATCTCGGATATGTTTTTCTGAAAGTTTTATCTCTAAATTCTGCATTTCTATTTCTTTAGAAATAGCTTCAAACTCTCTGCTGTTCTTTACGTTATCGCTTTGCTTTTCGTATTTAGCAATTAAAGCTTCCGATTCCTTGATAGCTTCTTTTTTGCTGTCAATAAATTCAGTAATACCGTTAATTTCCTCTTCAATTCTATTTCTACGACTAAAAAGACCGGTAATTTCATCTTCAAGGTCTTTTACTTCCATTGGAAGTTCTCCTCTAAGAATTTCAATACCGTCTAGTTTGCTATCAACTTTCTGAAGCTTTACTAAAGCAGTTAATTTTTCTTGAACCGAAAAGTCTTTTACTGTAGCCATAATCTTTTAAATGTTTTTTCTTTTACTTTTCTCAAACCTCAATCTATCAAATCTAATCAACAGAAATAAAACACCGGATTAGTGCTTATTGAAGTTTTAAGGACGGCAAAAGTAGGGAAATTTGATTGTAAAACCTCTGTTAATATATCTATTGTATACTGTTCGCTCTCCCAATGCCCTATATCAGCAATGATTATATTGTTTTCAGCATCAAAAAATTCATGGTATTTGTAGTCTGCACTGATATATATGTCTGCTTTTGCTGCTATAGCTTTCCCGGTCAGGAAACTGCCAGCACCTCCGCACAATGCCACTCTTTTGATGGGTTTCCCCCTTAAGGCTGTATGTCGGATTACTTTTAATTGGAACTTTTCTTTTAATAATTGTAGGAATTTTTCTTCTTCAATAGGTTCAGACATCTCCCCTATCAGACCGCTTCCTATTGCAGCATACGTATTTTCAAGTGCTACAATATCGTAAGCTACTTCTTCGTAGGGATGGGCTATTTTTAACGCATTTACAATGTTTTGTTGCAGATACGTTGGAAAAATCACTTCAATCTTTATCTCTGGTTCAATATGTCGTTGATCTATTGCCCCTACAAATGGTTGTGCATTTTTAGAAGCTTTAAACGTTCCATCACCAGCTACTGCAAAGGAACATTCGCTATAATGTCCAATATTTCCAGCACCAGCATCAAACAGTGCCTGCCTTACTTTATCTATATGATTTATAGGGACAAAAGTGTATAATTTTTGCAGCAAATTATTTTTAGGCTGCAAAACTGTTCTATTTACAAGCCCGATGGTATCAGCAATTCTACCATTTACCCCTTCTATTATATTATCAAGACTGGTATGAATTGCATAGATTGCAATATCATTTTTGATTGCAGCTATGATGGTTCTTTCTACATAATTGCGACCTGTTATCTTCTTTAAACCACCAAATATTACTGGATGGTGGGCTACAATTAAATTGCAACCTTTCTGCTTTGCTTCTTGTACTATTTCCTCTGTAACATCTAGTGTACATAAGATTCCGGTACATACCCATTGATCGTTTCCGGTTAGTAATCCGCAATTATCGTATGATTCCTGTAAGGATGTAGAAGCTAATTCTTCTAATAGTTGGATAATATTTGTTACTTTCATATGCTTAATGTGACGCTAAACTAACAATTGTAATGCTAAAAGAAGGATATTTTATTTATAATGGAAAGTTTATTCCAGCCGAAGAATCGGTTATTTCTCCCGATAATAGGTCTTTTCGTTATGGGGATGGTTTCTTCGAGACCATGCTTTGCAATAAAGGAAATATTAATTTCTGGGAGTATCATAAGGATAGAGTTAATGGCTCTATTTTGAAATTACACTTCGAAAAAGCTAATCTATTCAGTATCGATAATTTGCCCTTTTTAATCAATAAGCTGATTCATAAAAATAAAATCAAAGCTGCCGCCAGAATAAGAATAAACTTTTTCAGAGGAGATGGCGGTCTTTTTGATGCTACTAATAATCATATAAATTTTATTATTCAGGCCTGGCCTATTCAACCTACTTTTCATATTTTTAAAGATAATGGACTGCAAGTTGACGTATTTCCAGATGGCAGAAAAGCTTGCGATTGTTTTTCTGCTATAAAAAGCAATAATTACCTCACTTATGCAATGGCTGCTATGTGGGCCAAAGAAAATAAATGGAATGATGCTATTGTTCTAAATCAGCACAATAGAGTTGCTGATACTACTATTGCCAACTTGTTTATAGTAGATAAAAAAGGGACTATCATTACACCCAAACTGTCGGAAGGTTGTGTAAATGGGATTTTAAGAAGACATATTATTGAAAAAGCAGGTAGAGAAATTCAAGAGGCCTCCATCACTGTTGAGGAACTTTTAAATGCCTCGGAAGTTTTTTTAACCAATGCTATTAAAGGAATTATGTGGGTAGAGCATGTAGGCAATCAAAAGTATTCCAATCAGGTATGTAAGGCTATTTATATGCAACTAGGTTTGCATCATTATATATAATAAAAACGCTTACAACGCCATATAAAACAAGAGACACTCAAATGAGTGCCTCTTGTTTTATATCTCTATTTTATTCCTAAACTATCTAGTTCAAGTGGATTGATAGCAGGAATACCTTTCTTCTTTTTTATCTTTTCTATCACCAGTTTTCCTACAGAAAGTGCTTGTGCTTCTGTTTTAAAACCATTATTTCCTGGAGCTCCTGGGATTACATCCTGATGTATCAGAATGGTATCGTTTACCAGAATATCATATCCCCAACCAAATTCGGACTGAAACGACTGTTCGGTAATTCCTTTGGATTTCACCCTTTGTTTATTAGAAGAGCCATATCTTGTAATTAGGAAAATGGTTAAACAAATAAAAAAGACAATTACTACCCAAAAACGCCTAATTAGTGTCATCATTCGAGTTGAAAGTCACGTTTGGTTGAAACTCAGAAATATTATTGTAATAAGCACTACCACCAGAGCCTAATCCTACAAAACATCTATTAGATACAGAGAATCCTATTGCTCCATCTCTTAAACTTCTTTGGTAAGGAGTTTTACGAGTCCACTGATCTGCAGCAATATCATATACCCATGTTTTAGAGGTATATCCCGCATTCTGACCAGTAGTTAAATAGGCATAATTACCTTGTGTAAATGCAACTGCATTGTAACGGATAATATCAGAATAATCATCATCGTAAGTATCAGTACTGGTATTGGTAATATTTCTCTTTGGAGTCCAGCTATCAGAACTTGGGTGATATACCCAGAAATCTTTAAGTGAAGTACCATTATTTTTTCCAGTTACAACATAAGCAGCAGTATCATTGTAAGTAAATACAACAGCAGCAGAACGACCAGAACCCGCCATAGAAGTTTTCTGAGTCCAACTGTTTGCAATTGGATCAAATAACCATAAATCGTTTAAATCTCTATTGCTATATCCACCAGCTACATAGCCTTTATTACCCAATGCAAAACCTACAGCATCGTATCTTGCACCACTACCTTTAATAGTTACATTTTCATCCGGCAAGTCTAATTTTCTAGCCCATGTGTTGGTAGTAGGTGTATACTCCCAAGTATCTTGTAAACGATATTGAAAGCCCATACCAGTAGTAACATAACCTTTACCGTTACATACAAAAGCTACAGCAGAACTTCTTACTGCAGCAGTATCTGCAGCAGTAACATCTATCATATTGCTACATTGTTTCCATGCACCATAACCAGCATTTGCCAATGGATCGAAAACAAATAAATCATTGCTTTTACCGCCGTTGTAAAAAGCAGTATTTACTCCTGGATACTGAGAAGCATAATAATCAAAACCGGTACCTACGTATACCAGATTGCCAATTACAAAACTTACGGCTTCACTTCTACCAGAGAAATCTGCATCGGATCTTTTTACCCAGTCTCCACTGGTTTCGGCTGAAGAGGTTGAACTTTTTGAGCAAGATGCTACCAACAACGCTAAGCTTGCAGGCAGAAAAAAGAAATACTTTAAAAACTTCATTGAACTAATTTTATTTGATTAATAATTGAACTTACACAAATTGTACAGATTCAATTGGCAGCAAACATAAAATTATTATCTGCTAAGATTTTGCAAATTATCATAACTAAAACAAATAATTCTTAAAATGACCAATTAAGGGCGCTTTTTGCTGTTTTTAATTCTATAAACGCAAGTTAACTAACATATTATCCACTATTTTAATTTGTTTTTCATATTCAGGCTCCCCCTGTTCTATGATAATTTGCAGAATTCCAACAACAGAAATTATTTGCTAAGTCATTATTTAAAGTGACTAGAATCTTTCCTTTTCTAACCATTTTTTATTTGATGAAGGTCATAATGCTGATATTTTAGGCTCTTTATTTTCAGTACTACAATAACTAATAATTTAATACACTATGATTCTGCAATATATACAATTCAGCAGATAATTATAGCTATTGATTTCAGAATCATTACCACAAATACATTTCAGATACCCTATAATTCCGGAATCATATTGTTAAAGAAGAATCTTATGCTATAAAATTCCGGAATCATTATTTTTAAGAACATTATTATCACTACAGATTCTGCAATCAGTATTAATAATAACCTTGTGAGCGATATTTATTTTAAAATACAGCTTATCCGTAGTAATATGGATAACTTTGAGGAATTTTCAATATATAGTGCAACCATTTTCTATATCACTTCTCCGAAACTATAGGACATTAAAAAGATAAACTCCCTAATTCTAATTTTCAACAATCAGTATTTAAGCAATTATTACTGTATAAATTTTTCAGTATGACTACGAATGAACGATTCTTTGGCAACCTTTTTGACAATGTGCATATAACACCTGGCCGCTTGTATTTATTTAGTGAGGATACCTTAGCAAAATTAAAAACTTCCAATCCCAATAATGCTTACGATGATATAATTGCTTTGATAACTCCATTGTATAATCAATTCAGAACAGAAGTTTCTAATGTAGATATTTCTCAGAATTTACAAAAAGCGAATACGAGTGTCCTCGATAAATTTACAATCAATATAAGGCATTCCATCAGTAGTCTGGAAGGAATTATTGCACGTGCCATTGGTGGAAAAGAAAAACCTGCTTTCCTCGAGTTTTTTCCGCATGGATTAACAGAATACGATACTGCAAAACGAATAGAAATGTATTTATTAATGGCAAGGTTAGATAAGGTGGCCGATAAATACAGCAATGAACTTGGAACTACTATTACAGCAGAATTAAAGGGGTTTAAAATTGATTGGGATGCAGCTTATGATGAACAGGGATTTTCAAAAGCAGAAGTCAGTAAAAACCGTTTGGCAAAATCAGTTACCCGCACTTCGTTGGAGCTAGCATTAATGAAAGCTATACATACAGTTGCATTGCAGCATTATGAGGATATGGATAAATACAGCAGCGTATTCAGCTTCCATTTATTGTATCATTATGCCAGACATAAACATGTACACTACACCGATATATTACAGGTGGGAGAAAGTAAAACAATTATTAATAGAACTCTAAGTAATACTGTAGAAATTCGTGCTTATAATACCGGTACCAATGCCTTTATTAAAATATGGATGGCGGCTACCGAAACCGAGGAAGCACCAGCCACTGCCATTATAATTCACCCAGGTAAATCAGTATTATTTAGTCCTGAAGAACTTGGTGATTTGAATAATACATTTTTACGGGTAATTAATATCAGTGACGTTAATTCTGCAGCGTATGATGTAGAGGTGATAGGGTGATAATTAAATTCAGTAATACTCTATACTTAAAAACTATTCAGGTTTAAAAAGTTTGCCGTTAATTTGTTTCTCTATTAATCAATGAAATGAATTCTTTCCGAAACTTAACGATATTATTATTGCTACTAAGTTTTCAAAATTTATTGGCACAGCATTCCACTATTGTTCCTGCAAGAGGAGAACGACCGTTTATTAATCTTGATAAAGTACCCTATACTGCATTCGAGCAGAACAAGGTTTCTGTTAAGCTGAATAAAATTGCATTAGCCAATATTTCAATAAATAATAACGGCAGTATTACTACTACAAACAATACTTTAAATGAACTGAATTTCCGTTATGGTTTACAAAATGTAAAGCCATTATTCAGGGATATAAAACCTACTGAAAAAACAAAAGTTCTTCATGAAGCCTGGGGATTAAATAATTGGTATACCCTTAAGTTTAATGCTACTGTTGATATAAAAGAAATAGTAAAAGAATATCTGCAATCAGGCCTGTTTGATGTAGTAGAACCGGTGTATAAAAAGCATGTATTAAAAGCAGAAGATAAAAAAGATAAAGTAGATTATATACCCAACGATCCAAGGCTTTCATGGCAATGGCATTTTCAGAATACGGGCCAGCAGGGCGGTACTCCCGGTGCAGATATACATCTAACACAGGCATGGGATATAGAGACCGGCGATACCAGTGTAATAGTAGCTGTAATGGATGAAGGAGTGCAATTGAACCACCCAGATCTACAACAAAATATAGCCTACAAAAAGAGCTACAATTTTGTAAACGACACAACACTGGTATATACCTCCGATCATGGTTCTCACGTTGCGGGTACTATTGCTGAAGTAAACAACAATGGTCTTGGTGGCAACGGTATTGCAGGCGGTAATGGAAGCGTAAATAGTGGGGTAAGAATAATGAGCTGCGAACTATTTGACGATAAAGGGAACAGTGGAAACTTAGGACAATCATTTGTATATGCTGCTGATAATGGTGCCAGTATTTCCAACAATAGTTGGGCATACGATGATGAGGGTGTATATGAAATATCAACCTTAGAAGGTATCGATTATTTTATACAACATGGAGGTAGCAATGTTATGCAAGGCGGACTAGTAATATTTGCAGCAGGTAATTCAGGTTCTCCCAAAAAGTTATTTCCATCGGCTTATGATAGAGTAATTTGTGTAGCCGCCACCAATAATAAAGATAAGAAAACCTTTTATTCTACTTATGGAAACTGGGTAGATATAGCAGCCCCTGGTGGCGAGTTTGGTGGCCTTACGGATGTAATGAGTATTAATGGATATAGTGATTACCTTTTTGATCATGGCACCTCTATGGCATCGCCTCATGTAGCGGGTATAGCTGCCTTGGTAGTATCGTATTTAAAAGGCAAAACATCGGCAAGTGATGTAAGGGAAATACTATTATCTACTACTGATAATATTGATGCGATGAACCCAAACTTTATTGGCAAAATTGGTTCAGGCAGAGTGAATGCTTTTCAGGCATTATTGAAAGCTAAACAAATTAGTGATCATAAAAATATTGCACCAGTTAATAATGTACATGCAATGCCAGATTGCAATTATTCTTTTAATGTATTCTGGAATAAAAATGCTGCTACAAACGATGTAATAGTGGCCTATAATAATGCAGAAGGAATAGGCGTATTAACAGATGGCAAGAATTATACTGTAGGAGACAGTATTGCAGGCGGAGGGATGATAATATATAAAGGGAATGGAAACAGTTGCCCTTATAATGCATCTTACACCAACCAGTTTCATTACTTTAAAGTATGGAGTATAGGCAATAATAATCAATATTCCCAGGGAACAAGCTTCGATACAGTAATGCATTATTGCACTAGTATATCTGGGTACAATGCATTACAACAGAACTTTAATTATCCGCCTTTATTTCCTACTTTAGAATGGAGAAATACCAGTAAGGACAATACTACTACATGGGCACACTCCATTAATGTAGATACTGCTGCAATGGGTGCCGGCGATCATTATTCAATGGCCATGTATAATTATCAATATAATACAACACTGGGCGGTTCGGATATGCTTACTAGTCCCATGATACTATTTAATAATCCTGACTCAATAGGATTAAGTTTCTGGCATAGTTATCGATTTAGAAATACAGGATCACCAATAGATGATAGTTTAGAAATACTAGTATCAACTGACTGTGGCAAAACTTATATATCGCTATGGAAGAAAGGTGGAAAAAGATTGGCAACTGTAGCCGATACCACCGATAAAGAGTGGAAACCTTCAACTTTAGCAGACTGGAAACAAGACTTTATAGATCTTTCTTCTTTTAAGAATAACAGTAAAATAATTATTGCATTCAGAGGGGTAAATGGTATGGAAAATAATTTATTTCTAGATAATATCAATATTGCAGTTACCAATAAAAATGATGCCGCCATAAAGAATATTGCTCAACCAATTGGTCATTATTGTAGCAATAATATTAGTCCTACAATTACACTTTTTAATAATGGCAATAACACTTTACAGTCAGTTTCAATTAATTATTTAATTGATAATGGCCCAATCATAAATACCCTCTGGACAGGTACTTTATTGAAAGGAGATTCTACCAACATTACCCTTAGCAATTATCCTACGGCATCGGGCAATCATTTTATAAAAGTATTTATAAACCAAGTGAATCAAACCACTGATACCTATACACTAAACGATACAGCTTCTGCAAATTTCGACATTGCTACAGTTGTAAATATGCCATTGGAAGAAAGCTTTGAACAAAACATATTTCCACCAACAGGATGGCAAATAAATCAAGCTCCGTTTGATTCAATCTACTGGCAAAGAAATACATTGGCAGCAAGCAAAGGAATTGCATCGGCCTTATTGCCAAACTTTATGCAATACAATACATTTGGCAGAACCGAAGACCTTATTACCCCAACTATTAATGTACAAAGTGAGGATAGCATTTTAATGTATTTTGATTTGTCTTACGACACTACCAGACTACTATTAAAACCTAGCTTACACGATACACTAAAAGTAGATATAAGTACCGACTGTGGCAGTACCTGGAAACAATTGTATAAAAAATGGGGAAGTACTTTACAAACTAATAAGACTCCATTTAGTAAGAATCACGAATACATTCCAGACAGTGCAAAACAATGGAGAACTGATACGATTAACATAAGTAGTTTTATACTTTTAAAACAAGGCGATCACTTTAATGTTCGTTTTAGAAATATAGAAAATGATGGTAACGATATATATATTGATAATGTAAATATAACTACTCGAAAAGTAGTTTATGCCAATCCATTTAATAACAATATTGATATAGTAAACCCAACAAA
>Ga0208259_1000244_pt1 | contig 18833 bp, 11 predicted proteins | sample CryBogCBH22May08_FD_184618 | JGI IMG/M metagenome (GOLD analysis project Ga0208259, IMG submission 184618) | Freshwater microbial communities from Crystal Bog, Wisconsin, USA - CBH22May08 (SPAdes) | ecosystem: Environmental > Aquatic > Freshwater > Lake | place: Crystal Bog, Wisconsin, USA... | reverse complement strand
AAATTAGATTTACTAAACGAATTTATAAGGTTGTAAAGTTCACAGGAAATGATTGTTATTTTATTCCACATAATTATGCTAATACAATAAGTGTTGCTAAAGATTTAAACGAGGAACAAAAGAAAAGTTTAAAAGATAAATATGGAGATAAAGATATTCCTAAAAAAGAAATGAATTTTGTTGAGTATGGTTCATATAGAGACAGTGCACCTGTAGAGGTTAATGAAAATTTCGTGAAAGGATTAATTGATAAATCACACAAAATAAAGCCCTTAAAAATTCAAGAACATTGTATTAAAATAAAAACTGATTGGTTGGGGAATATTAGGTTGTAAGATAGTAGAGAGAGGAAATTGAGTGGTTAGTGAGTGCAACCACTAGAAATACAAATAATAATTTATGAAACGGAGTGATTTTTTGAAAAGGTTGATTGGAGTTGCAGGTTTTGGGATGTTTAATTTGCAAGCTATTATACCTAAAAGAAGGATTTATCTTCAACAATTTTTTGTTGCTGGTTTCAGACATTATAAAGGTATGGAACTTCTGGAATTTATGCATCCTAATGATTTGCTGGAACTAAAAAGGGAACCTGAAAATGAGTTTGATAAAAATGCTGTGGCGCTCTACTGGCAACAAGAAAAAATAGGCTTTGTACCTGCTGAAATGAACGAACTTCTGGCAAGACTGATAGATGCTAAAGCATTGCCATTACTGGGAATGATAACACATTTGAATAACCATGTAAAGCCCTGGGAGAATGTGGCTGTTGCTATTTATTTTGTACAAGATGATAGTTTTGATATACCTCAACATGCTCAATATCTTGAAAGAATAGAGCAACCTGAGTATACCAGTTCGGTTAAAAAAGAAGATTTATTTAAAGAAGTTTTTGATGAATATAATGGTATTGTAGATATTGGCAATATAGAAATTCCTGATATTAAAAAGTATTTTGAAAAACATTATTCGGATAAAAAATATGAGGTAATTTATAATCATAAGTCATATGCTAATATTACTACCAATGATATTTATACTTATATGTATAATGTAAAACCGATTAAATCTGTTTTGTCGGATAAAGGAGGAAAGTATGTGCTGTTTGAGTTTGTGGCTTAAATACAAATTATGAATTATAAATTATGAATTGATAATACAAATACAGGGTAGTAATTATGAAAGATGAAGAAAAGAAAATAGTTGAGGAACCTGCGGTTGGGTATGGAAAAAGAAGAATACAGGCTTTTGGGTCATTTGAAGAAATGAATGAGGCTGATGCTAAAGCTATGGCCGGAATTTCGGGGGTACAGCATCTGGCAAATGCTACTCTTTTAACAAAGAGGATATATGCTGCAGAACTGAGAATGCCGATGCATAAGAAAATACAATTTAAATAAACAGTATGAACATTTTTGTAGAGGAACATCAGGAATTGCTAATTGCATTACTCAATAATGATGTAAAGTTTATGCTGATAGGCGGCTATGCTGTAATATATTATGGTTATGAAAGAACAACAGGTGATATGGATATATGGCTGGAACCTGATAATAATAACCGTAAAAAACTATTGAAAGCCTTAACTGAATTTGGAATAGAAGATGAAGACCTCTTGAAACTTAACGAAACGGATTTAACTAAAGCTCAAGTGTTTTTTATAGGAAGTAATCCGAGACGTATTGATTTTTTGACAAAGGTGAGCGGAATTAGTTTTGAAGAGGCAATACAGGAAGTAAACTATTTTCCTTTGGAAGATAAATCTGTTCCTGTTATTCATTATAATCATTTGTTACTTACTAAAATGACTACCGGCAGATTGAAAGATAAAGCAGATATAGAGGAACTGGAGCGGATAAGGAAATATAAACCCCTAACCCCTAAAGGGGAACTTTAATACTATTGCTGGTTTCGGGGTTACTAGTTGCTGGTAATACAATAAATATTGAGATGATTTGACTATTAAAATAAAGATGTATGGTAAAGCGAACAATTTGCATTGAAAGTCCCTGCCATTTGAAGTGTAGGAATGAGCAACTGGTTCTTAGTTATTCTCATGTAAAGGGAATGGAGAATATGCCAGACAAAACGGTGCCTATTGAAGATATTGGGATGGTAGTATTGGAACATCTGCAAATAACTTTATCGCAATATCTTTTGGATAGATTGGTGGCTAATAATGCTGCTGTGATTACCTGTAACGAAACTAAACATCCCTCTGGGCTATTTTTACCCTTAGAAGGAAACACCTTACAAAGCGAGCGATTTAGGGCACAGATAGATGCTACAGAGCCCTTAAAGAAGCAAATGTGGCAACAGACTGTCAGAGCAAAAATAAATAATCAATCTATGGTACTTTCGCAATGGAAGATCCCCAATAAATTACTTATTAATCTTGCAGATACCGTAAAGAGCGGAGATGCTGACAATAGCGAGGCTGTTGCAGCTGGATACTACTGGAAAAACTTATTTCCACCTGCCTGGGATTTTTATAGAAAGAGAGAAGGACCTCCACCCAACAATTTATTAAACTATGGTTATGCAATACTAAGAGCGACTGTAGCTAGGGCTTTGGTTGGAGCAGGATTGCTACCTACCTTAGGAATTTTTCATAGAAACCGATATAATGCTTATTGCCTTGCTGATGACATAATGGAACCATACCGACCATTTGTGGATGTGATAGTAAGAGGGATAATAGATAAGACATCGGCAGTTGAAGTATTAACCCAAGAATTTAAGGTACAACTATTAAAGTTGCCTACCGTAGATGTGGAACTTGATGGAGAAAGTAGTCCGCTGATGGTGGCGGTACAAAGGACAGCAACATCGGTAGCTAAGTGTTATTTGGGAGAGACGAGGAAGATTTTGTATCCAAGCCTCCCCAACCCCTCCCAAAGAGGGGCTTAATACAAATACAGGGAGGATGGATATAGAAGATGGGTCTTAGGAGAATTCAATTAGCTATGTGCTAATGTGATGATTAGTTAATGGAATACAAGTTGCAGGTTTCTGGTTGCAGGTTATTAGTAAGATTGGAAATGTTCATTCAATATATTTTTTGATGGATTCCCGATTAAACGCATACCGAATTATGTGGGTACTTGTATTTTTTGATTTACCGACAGAGACCAAGAAAGACAGAAAGATATATTCTGAATTCCGGAAGAAACTTTTGACAGACGGATTTAGTATGTTTCAGTTTAGCATTTACCTACGCCACTGTCCTAGCATGGAAAATGCAGAAGTGCATAAGAAAAGAGTGGTTAAAAGTTTGCCTGAAAAGGGACACGTGGGGATTATTATTATCACTGATAAACAATTTGGAATGATGGAAATTTTTCAGGGAAAAAATAAAGAAGATAATAAGAGCGGACCACAGCAATTGGAAATGTTTTGAGTAATTGACAATTGAGAATGGATAATTGATAATTTAAATACAGAATACAATACAAAAAAGGCTTCGGAGTTTTTAACTTTGAAGCCTTTTTATTTGATTTTTTTAGTTCTACTTTTAACTATAATCCTTATCTGCATTGAGTTTTGGCGAAAGGTGCTGTGTAAATATAGTAAGAACTAAAAATTGAAAGCAAATCACAACCAATAGTGTTAATTATCGCTACTAAACATAGCTGTGTAAATATAGTAAGAACTAAAAATTGAAAGCAAATCACAACTATTACTACTTTGGGTTGTAATTCTTTTGCTGTGTAAATATAGTAAGAACTAAAAATTGAAAGCAAATCACAACATACTTTCAATCATTAATTTTTTTAATTCTGCTGTGTAAATATAGTAAGAACTAAAAATTGAAAGCAAATCACAACATTCATGTCTCTGTCCTATAAAAGACCCCCGCTGTGTAAATATAGTAAGAACTAAAAATTGAAAGCAAATCACAACATTAAAGTACGCAGTTAGTCTACAAGATGGCTGTGTAAATATAGTAAGAACTAAAAATTGAAAGCAAATCACAACGCAATACTTTATACTTGGTATAAAAACAATGCTGTGTAAATATAGTAAGAACTAAAAATTGAAAGCAAATCACAACTACAAACAAAAAAAGGAAAAAAATGACCAAGCTGTGTAAATATAGTAAGAACTAAAAATTGAAAGCAAATCACAACCCCGATTACTGCTCATTGTACTGTTAACAGCTGTGTAAATATAGTAAGAACTAAAAATTGAAAGCAAATCACAACTTGCACTGATAATGACTAAGTCAAAAGAGAGCTGTGTAAATATAGTAAGAACTAAAAATTGAAAGCAAATCACAACGTCAACTCAGCAGGAATACAGATATGTTTTGCTGTGTAAATATAGTAAGAACTAAAAATTGAAAGCAAATCACAACTAAAAATGAATCATTATTTCCTGAATATGAGCTGTGTAAATATAGTAAGAACTAAAAATTGAAAGCAAATCACAACTTGCTGTTCTTGCTGGTACTATTTTACATAGCTGTGTAAATATAGTAAGAACTAAAAATTGAAAGCAAATCACAACAGTTCATCCTTTCCAAATTCTGGATCCTCAGCTGTGTAAATATAGTAAGAACTAAAAATTGAAAGCAAATCACAACTCACCTGTAATGTTTTCTACCTTTCCCCAAGCTGTGTAAATATAGTAAGAACTAAAAATTGAAAGCAAATCACAACTAACGAATATAACCATTAGAATAAGCACCTGCTGTGTAAATATAGTAAGAACTAAAAATTGAAAGCAAATCACAACCCTCTTTCATTCTCTTTGTACTCTATTGTGCTGTGTAAATATAGTAAGAACTAAAAATTGAAAGCAAATCACAACTCTAAATACTGGTATCTGCAAAACTGCTTAGCTGTGTAAATATAGTAAGAACTAAAAATTGAAAGCAAATCACAACTCCGCAAGCGAACACGCTGCATTGAATCAAGCTGTGTAAATATAGTAAGAACTAAAAATTGAAAGCAAATCACAACAGGAAAGTTTCTTCAGCAACTGGTGCACTAGCTGTGTAAATATAGTAAGAACTAAAAATTGAAAGCAAATCACAACAGAAGATGCTGGTAAAAAATGGGGCTATAGCTGTGTAAATATAGTAAGAACTAAAAATTGAAAGCAAATCACAACGGTGAGACTGAATTTGACGAATTACAAACCGCTGTGTAAATATAGTAAGAACTAAAAATTGAAAGCAAATCACAACCGTTATCCTTATCGGTATAATCATCATCAGGCTGTGTAAATATAGTAAGAACTAAAAATTGAAAGCAAATCACAACTCTTCGTAATTTTCTACTTCACTATATGGCGCTGTGTAAATATAGTAAGAACTAAAAATTGAAAGCAAATCACAACATATGTAACGGTTGTGATAAACGTATTGAAGCTGTGTAAATATAGTAAGAACTAAAAATTGAAAGCAAATCACAACTCTTTAAGATGGGCACTTATTTCGTCCGAAGCTGTGTAAATATAGTAAGAACTAAAAATTGAAAGCAAATCACAACTAAAATTGTTGGCAGATTTACAGGTCTTTCGCTGTGTAAATATAGTAAGAACTAAAAATTGAAAGCAAATCACAACACATTACAGTTTAAGTCCGATAAATTGAGTGCTGTGTAAATATAGTAAGAACTAAAAATTGAAAGCAAATCACAACAAACTATTGTACGATTCCACAATATTAAGGGCTGTGTAAATATAGTAAGAACTAAAAATTGAAAGCAAATCACAACAGGACTGTTCATTTTCTTCGCCAGCATTACGCTGTGTAAATATAGTAAGAACTAAAAATTGAAAGCAAATCACAACCAAAATTGTAAAGCATCTTGATTCAATGCAGCTGTGTAAATATAGTAAGAACTAAAAATTGAAAGCAAATCACAACTAGCAAGTTTGTTTGTTGTAGTAGCTTTAGCTGTGTAAATATAGTAAGAACTAAAAATTGAAAGCAAATCACAACGATAGTAAATGAAACAATTGTAAATGCTGGCTGTGTAAATATAGTAAGAACTAAAAATTGAAAGCAAATCACAACCAGCTCCTGCAGATCGTCAAAATACTAACTGCTGTGTAAATATAGTAAGAACTAAAAATTGAAAGCAAATCACAACTATGGCAAAACAATCGTTATAGACAGCCCGGCTGTGTAAATATAGTAAGAACTAAAAATTGAAAGCAAATCACAACGGCAATGCCAAAAGAAAACGGTGTCGGCGGCTGTGTAAATATAGTAAGAACTAAAAATTGAAAGCAAATCACAACGTTCGTCCTGTCTTGGTTTTTTAGATGTCAGCTGTGTAAATATAGTAAGAACTAAAAATTGAAAGCAAATCACAACAGCCCATCTATATAGTGCTTCGCCATCTTCGCTGTGTAAATATAGTAAGAACTTAAAATTGAAAGCAAATAGGTACCTAATTATAAATCGAATAATGGAACAATCTGCAAAAAACTATAGAATGGACCATTCAAAAGTAACTCCTACCCGACCATAATAATCATTTAATATTATACCCCTATAAGTTATTGTTAATAGCATCCTGACTTCTATCGATACCCCAGCTAAGAAAACATCCTAAAAAATAGAACTGATTTGCTGGAGGATTTATAGGTTGTTTTATTCCATGATAAGAGTAGTTATAACCATATACCTGATTGGTGTTTAATACATTGGTTACACTTGCTACAATAACAATAAATGACTTTGAATTCTGTTTGCCCAGCTTTGGCAAATAGTTTAGACTAAACCCAAGATTATTATAAGGATTGGTAATGCCTCGATCTCTTAAATAGTACTTATTATTATTGTCGGGAACTATATCGTAGTAAGGACGGCCAGTAGCACAGGAATAGGTAAAGTTAAATCCTGTTTTAATTTTAGTTACAAATTTTTTCAAAACCAGACTAGCGGTATGGTTAGCGGCAAAGTTTGGCTGTAATTGTTCTGGATAATTCAAATAATTTCTTTTTGTATCGAGATAGGAATAGCTTATCCAGTAATCTACATTTTTAAGCGTTTTTTTATCTCTCCAGAATATTTCTATACCTCGTGCGAATCCGTCACCACTATTATTGTAAGGATAAACATTGGTCTTTACCAGATCATCATATTGTTTATAAAAAGCCTCCACTCTAAAAGTATAAAAGCTGTTCATTTTCTGGTAGTTGGCAATATAATGAGTTGCTTTTGTCATGCCCATATTCTGTGTAAAATACAGGTACATATTTTCTGGTTTCTGATAAAAAGTTCCATAAGCGAGACTCATCTGAGCATCTTTACCTGTTTTATAAGCAAGCGACAATCTTGGCGCTAAATCGGATTTATTTAATAAAGAAGAATGTTCAAATCTGCCTCCAACCTTGGCTGCTAAGTTGTTGGTTACATAAATATCTGTTTCGGCAAATAGTGCGCTCAAATTATCTTCCAGAAGCAATGGTGTAGAAGGATACCCTGCATTGGAAGCCTGATAACTGATTTTGGTATATGAATACCAATATTCCCCACCTAATCTCATGGTACTTATTCCTCTCAGTTTCTTTTCAAACACCGCTTTCCCTTGAGATAGATCTTGACGATTTTTCAGTGAAAATGTTCCAGAATCGATATAAGAAATATTGGTCTTTACTGGGGTATTATTAGCATCTTGTATTTGTGCATTTACATTATCATTGCTAGTGCTATAGCCTGCTGCAAGATTCATTTTCCATCCTCTTCCAATGCTCTCTTTATAGCTAACATTATTATACCATGTAACATTATCGAGACCAAAAGCATTCTTTAGTACTGTGCTATCAATATTGGGTCTTCTTAAACCAAGTTTATTATAATTGAATGAGCTGTAAAACTTTACCATTCCACCTTTCTTTGTCTTAAAGCGATAGTTGGCTTCTGCCGAATGATATTCAGGAGCATGAAAATAATCGGGCTTTTGTTTTACAATCTGAAAATAGGCTGTTACATTAGTATATCCGTAATTTAATCCCCAGGAAGATTTTTTATTGGTTGCAAGATGTTGTGTTCCTGCCCCTACAAATAATGGAGACAAAGAAGCATCTATTTCTGAGCGTTCGGGCAAATCGATTGACTCTAAAATTAAGGCAGATGAAAGGGCCTGACCATACAATGCAGAATACCCCCCAGTACTAAAAACAGTACCCTTAAAAAGGAATGGAGAAAATCGCCCACGTTGTGCAATATCCTGTACACTGCTATAGTATGGATTATTTACTAAAGTACCATCGATAAACTGTTTAGTTTCGTAGCCTGCCCCACCTCTTACAAATAGTCCTTCCTGCTCTCCTACCTGTTGAGCTCCGGGTAAAGTTTTTAAGGCAGTAGATATATCGCCATTACTACCTGCTGTAGTTACAATATCCAAAGAACTCATAACAGTTGCAGCACGTTTTTTATCTCCTGCTTCGAAGGAACCAGCGGTAACTGTAACTGCTTTCAATTCGCTTAGTTCCTCTTTTAAAATACAAGTAAGTTTTATAGGATCTTTATCGATTGTTACTTTTTGATTGTATGATTTATACCCTACATATTTCACTTCAATTTCCTGAATACCTTTTTCTGAAGTTAAGAATGAAAATTGACCTACACTATCCGAAACAGAACCGTCGTATGAATCTTTTAAAGTGACGCTGGCGCTGTAAATAGGCTTGCCTCTGGTATCTTTTACCGTTCCAGCTATTTTAATTTGTCCATTAGTATTAAAGGAAACAAATATTCCCAGTATTAGTAGCAGTCTTTGCATTGTTGTGTTTTATTGCAGTGCAAACATATTTAAGAAAAAGTAAACCATCTATCCGCTCATCAAGAAATAAATATCTCTACGTAAAACTCATTTTAATTTTATGTATAAAATTAAAATGGAAGTCAACTATTCCATGTTTTAGTTTAATAAATAAGAACCAAATATTCTACATTATTAAACAGATTAAAATAAAAATATAACTTTGCAATTGAATAAACATTGATATTATGTCAAAAACACTATTATTTACCTTAATACTTTGCCTGTCTTTTTTCAACTTAAAAGCGCAGTTTGTAAATATCCCGGATTCAAATTTCAAAAACCATGTTTTGTGGACAGTACCCCACCCAACAAGCACTAAAGATATTACTTATGCCGAAGCTGCAGCTTATACTGGTGCAATAAATGTAGACTATGATTATATTACAAGCATTGTAGGAATTGAAGCTTTTGTAAATCTAACTAGTTTAAGTTGTAATGGCGATGACCTAGTATCTATGGATTTGTCCCACAATCAAGAATTGACTTACTTAAGTTTTTCTAGTGTACATTCTGCTGTAGATCTTTCCAACCATCCAAAACTTCAGTATTTATACGGGTTAAACAATTGGAATTTATATGGCTTAAATTTAAATAATGATACTTCAATTATTCATATTGAGATTAGTTATGCTCCATTTACTGGTATAGATTTATCTACCTGTAAAAATTTAAGTTATTTAGAAATATATAATTGCAATTTGGGTGGATTAAATTTAAATGGAAACAAATTATTGACTTATCTGAATTGTTCTGGCAACCCTAAAATGAATACATTGGATTTAAGTAATAACACAGCCTTAAATTATGTGAATTGCAAAGGTGACGGATTAATTTTATTAGACGTTTCAAAGAATAATATTTTAAATTATTTAGATTGTAGTTTCAACAACTTAAGTTCTTTAAATGTAAGTAATAATAATTTGATGGAAACTTTTAATTGCAGTTACAATACTTTATCTTTTTTAGATTTGACTAATAATATAAATCTAAAGAGATTATTTTGTGATAATACTAATTTCAACACCGTTGATCTAACTAAAAATATAAACATCAAGTATCTACAAATTGGCTCGACGTATATGAGCAGTCTTGATCTTAGCAAAAATACTTTATTGAACTATCTGGTTTGTGTCAATTTAAATATGAACACTATTGATGTAAGCAAAAATTTACTACTAGATACTTTATATTTAGGAAACACCGGGTTTACATTTATAGATGTTAGCAAGAATAAATTATTAAGTCGCTTTTATTGTTCTTACAATAATAGAATAAGAAGTATAGATGTTAGCGCTAACACTGCACTTACAGAACTGGATTGTTCGAACGTAGATTCTTTAAGTTCCTTAGATTTAAGAATGGGCTATCCTTATTATAAAAGCCTTTGGTTTACAGCCACTTCGAATTATAGTTTAAATTGTATTAAAGTAGATAGTGTTTCTTATGCCAATAAAAACTGGGTAAATTATAAGGACACTAAAGCCATTTTCAATAAGGATTGTATTGGACTACCTCTTTCTTTGATTTCTTTTGAAAATACTTTCAATACAAACAATATAAATTTAAAATGGGTGACAGCACAGGAAACAAATGTTTTAAAATTTGAAGTTGAAAGAAGTATTAATAGCAGCGATTTTGTAACAATAGGATTTTTAAACGCCAAAAATGAAACCCAAAATACTTACCTTTTTGACGATAATAAATTAATGCTTGTAACTGCATTTTACAGACTAAAAATAATTGATAAAGATGGTAGTTTCAGTTATAGTAAGATTATTAGTGCAGCGCCAGAAAGTACAAACAACTTATGTGTTTATCCTAATCCTACAACCTCCAATAATATAAACATTCAATTATCTTTAAAAAATAACGATATCATACGATTTGAAATAGTAGATACTAGAAGCCGAACAATTAGTACACAACAACACAATTTGAATAAAGGATATAATAATTTATTTTTGAAATTCCCATCAAATAATTCTATCGTTCCAGGAACCTATTATTTAAAAGCAACTGGAAAAAGTATTGAGTATATAAAACCAATCGTAATTATAAACTGATATTAAATTACCCTGTTAAAATCATTTTTACGAGGTTGTAAACAAAATGTTCTAAAAGTTGAACCCCAGTTGTTATTGTTGATATCATTGGAGAATCCAAGAGAATTCAATAAGGCATCCTGATCTTTAATATCATATTTCCAAAGCCAGGCACATAGCGACATTCCTTTACTATATACACTATCTAAAAAAGGTTTGGGATTCATCAATGTGCCTGCATTCATAGGAGCAGTTTCTCCAAAAATAACCGGGAGATTATTTAACCCAGATTACGCAATAGAATTCTATTACCGTTTTCAAATACTTCAAACACTCGTCTTTATTGTATTGGTAACCTTCATAACGAACGCTAATGCGTAATCTGGGTTTAACTTGAGTAGTTTTAATCTAATTCCAATAGCAGCATTTGAATTCAGCAGCCACGATTCATATTAACAACTTAAAATAGTCTATCAGTAAAGTTTAGAATATAGGAAGTAAAATAGTTAACTGCTAATTTTTGATTACTACTCCCATCCATTCCTTAATGTAACTCAACACATCCGTGGAGAATGTTTCCGTTAATTTCCCATATTCTTGAACTGTACAAATTGTACAATGCTGAAACAAATGGTTCAATCCCGGAAATATATTTACCTTGAAGTTTTTATTACCAGCATTAATTAATGCAGCAGTTATTGCTTTTGTGTTTTGTTCAGGATAAACTTGAATATCTTTTTCTCCGTTCAAAATCAAAACAGGACAATGCACTTGTGACCAATAATGAGCAGGATCTGTTGCAATAAAATATCTAAACCAAGGTCTTAATTCTGTCATTACCTGAAAACCATATTGCTCTGGGCTGGCATTCTTAGCATTTAATGAGGTTAGAATAGCTTCACTGTAACCTTTTTTCCATTCTGCAAATTGGTTTCTGATTATAGCTAGTAATGCAGAATCTTTTAACTGTTCGTTGTCCTTTATAAGATTGAGTGTACCTAATGTTAGTTTTTCATAAGCAGCAAAGGCTTCGGCTGAAACCAATCCTTTTACAGGGTCTGTTTGTTGTTTAAATAGTATATCAGCGCCTGATACACCTGTTCCTGCTAATGAAATTATAAATGAGATCTCTGGACATTTAGTATACACTATTGGCGCTATAAATCCTCCTTCGCTGTGACCTATCAACCCAATTTTGTTTTTATTTACTTGTTTTAATGTTTCCGCAAAATGAATACTGGTTATTACATCATTTGCAAAATCCAAACTAGTTGCTTTGTTCAAGTCCCCTTTACTTTTTCCCTTGCCTCTATCATCAACTCTTAAAACTGCATATCCATTCTGGGTAAGATAATCTGCTATTACTGCAAATGGTTTATGACCCAGAATAGTTTCGTCTCGGTCCTGTTGCCCACTTCCTGTAATCATAATTATAGTAGTAAAAGGACCACCGGTTTTAGGATAACTTAAAGTAGCCGCAAGGTGTACCGATTTGTCCCCATTATCATATTCTACCTCTAAGGTATCGTATGGATATGGAGCATGAGGTGTTTGAGGAAAAGCTTCCACTATATTATTGTGAGATCCATGTAGCGTATCTTTTTGTGCATACATACTTAATGTACAAACTATAGTCAGAAACAACGACAATAACCCCGTTTTAATCAATAACTTCATACTTGTAATTTAATAATTACGAACTCAAATAAAGGAAATAAATTCATTACAATTGCTTTTAGTGGTTATGTTTTTATTTCTGCATACTATTTTTCTACCTAGAATTAGTTTAATATTCCATTGATCGGAGCTTTGAGTAATTCCATGCCCAACACCAATATTAATTTCATAATTTGGATTCAGATCAATATCAGAGACCAAATAAAACTGATGTGTTTGCACATTGGCACTATAAAATTTAAATGGATTACCCATCACGCCATAATATTCTATTCCTACCGTATATTTTTCACTTAATTTATATCCATATTTAAGATTAGGAGAAAAAGAAAATTCATTTTCAGAAAAACTACCATCAAAAGTGGGGTTGAACGCAATGTAATGTTTACCCATAGTCTTATCAAAAATTGGTCTGATTTCATAATCCCAGATAGTTTTATCTGTAAATGGATCTTTAATGAATCCTGCTTCAACAGAAATGCTTACACCCCAGTTCCATTTCAAGGAAGATGGCATCGTATATCTTGGTCGAATATGGCTGCCTGTATTTTGAGTAACCCCATTGTTTAATCGATTAAACAAATACATCCCTATTTCAAAATTATTACCAAGTCCAGTAGTTATTTCCATAGTTTCATGTAGGGGACTAGAAAATTTACTTACATTATCTGGGCCTTGGGGCGATACGTTACTATGCAACTCAATTAAAGTAGTATTTTTTGGAGTTATTTCCGAAGCATAAACTTGTATTTCATATGATTCCTGGGCAGACAAAGTTGAGAATCTTATGAATAAAATGAATAATGCACCTATTAAAAAAATAAACTTTAGGAAACTTGATGAATACATACTCACATTGATAATAATACAAAAATAAGATAAAGAACATTAGGGTATAAAATAATGGAGGCATCAACTTTTTCAAGTGGTGCCTCCATTATTAACGACTAAAAAAAACTATATATTATCTTATTATAACCAGTTTAGCTGGATTATAATTTCCACCTACTATACTTTCTAGTTTTAATAAATAAACTCCATGTTCTTTAGCTTGTTCATTTAAATTAACGGTTACTTTATTCTCCCCAATTGTAAGTTGAACAGGCATTGTAAAAACAGTTAATCCGGTAGTAAGATTAATAATCTTCATAGTATAAGTAGCAACCTTATCAGACATTAGTTTACAATCAAATTTACCACTGGAAGGATTTGGAAATATGCTAATACTCTTACTGGACAATTCGTTTGTATAAGCATCATCATTCTTTGTAAATCTTACATTGTTTAATGTAATAGCTATGTTCGATTTCACCCCACTATTTACCTGAAATGCAAAATTAATTGTTGTAATATCATTTGCATTTATACCGGCTATTCCTGACACAGCAAAACCATGAAGACTTATTACATATTCATTGGTACCAGCCTGAACAGGAACATCGATATAATATTGATTATTCCAGTTGGTAATAGAATTTTTTACCAGAGTAATTCGAATTGAACCTGCACCTGTAGACGATGCTGTGAATTTTATTCCTTTATATTCAGTAACATCTACCGGCACCCCTGCTGATTTCAATAATCTATAAACCGACACATAATCGCTACTAACTGCATTTACCACTACATTCCTGAATAATCTCCACTCATCCGTTTTTGGGGTTAAAGTATCATTGCTAATGGCATACTGATTAATGGTGGTATTATTACCATAACTTATATTCCAGGTGCCATCATTAGTATATACTAAATCTGCATCATTATTATTCAGTTTCAACCTAACATCAGCTTCATAACTATCATTCATCTTCACCTTAACAGTACTTATCCCATAAGGAATTACAGTAACAGGAATTATCCTTGTGGCAGTGGTAGTAGATGGTAGTTCTGTGTTGTTGATATTCATCTGAATATTAAATTGCGTATTAGCTGAATTATTTTTGATATTTATCACTAAATCTTTTCCTATTCTGCTATGAGAAATAATATAAGCATCAGGTATTACTCCTACCGACAATTGGGTAATAGGAAGATTACTACTAAGATTATTCAGCACATTTTGTGTCATACTTTTTAGTACAGCAGTAGATGAACTCCACAACTGGAAATTGAACATGGTATCGTACCCTATATAATTTTCATTAAGCCAGATTGATTGAATAGTATACAAAGCAGAATTGTTATTTCTGCCTACTGAGAAGCTTATTGCGTATTCAGTATTTCCATCTTCCCTTAATAATTTGTATTGTAATAAACTAACATTATTTATATTAATGTTTTTAATATCCAGCAACTGAGCACCTCTTAATCTATCACAAATTGGTTTTGTATGAGCATAAACCATACCACTGGTTTTAGTTGCTAATGCCACCGCTTTACAAACCGTATTTCTGGTATAATCCTGTGCCTGAACTTCCAAAGCATTGGTAAAATCTACAAGATCGGACGGTGAGGAGTTATATACATCAATTGAAGAATTCAAAACGGATTGAACAGACAATTTAGAAGGCAATAAATCTTTTAGTCCAAGATAATTTCCATTTCCCATTACCATAATATTAGGAACAAAAATTAACTTAGTCATATTAGTGTAATCGACAATACTACTGATATTATTAATTGCCTTCTGGTATACTCTATCTGCAATAGCAGTGCCAAGACTTTTACTTTCTACTCCACCAGTAATACCTGAATTTACGCTTTCTGAACAATCCGTAACCACCACAGTATGTGACTGAGAATAGGAACAGTTACCTACTTGTAGCGAATAAACTGCACTGGCAGAACCCACACCAACAGCCGACAAATTTCCTACAGAATCTATATTTAAAATAGTAGTATCACTAACACTCCAGATACCGTTAATTGTAGTATCTGTAAAAAGTTTGGTAGAATCAAGACATAAGGAATCTATTCCTATTACTGTTCCAACTGTAACCTTGGCAGGTTGGTTTACAATATAGTTTGAACTGATAGAACAACCTAAAGCATCTGTAGCTAATACAGAAAACGTATCTGCAGAAACATTAATTCTATCTTTTGAATTTACGCCATCATTCCAAACATAGTTAACAGAACCATAATTATTAACAGGTGCAACGATAATTGAACCATTTGATAATCCATAACAATTAACATCCGATACAGTAGCATTTAATGCTTTTAAACATGGTATGTAACCACAGTCAATTGAGTAATCATCCCTATCAAATCCAGCACCATTTACATTGATGCTAATCAATTCACTATATCCAGTTAAAGGATCTGCATCAGAATTATAGTTTGTTTTAGGAGTTTGATTATCTATTGTTAATCTAAATCCAAGTGGTGTTACAGGAAATTTCACAAAGTAATTTCCACCGGTAAGGTTGATAAAGCTATAATAACCCGGTTTACCAAAAAAGTCATCGGCAGTAAGTGTAGAGTCGGTTAATACAGCATCACTTCCACCTACTACATTCGATGGACCGGCTTTATACAAGTACACCTTTATGCCATTTAAACCAGCACCCACTCCTTCATCCTGAATGCCATTATAATTTGAGTCTACCCATACATAATTACCTACTGAACCTAGATTTGCAATACAGTCGGCCACCATCCCTACTTTATTAGGAGTAGCAGGAAGCAATTGTGAATTATTATCTGCACGGGATAATTGATAGGTAAAGGAATTGAACATAGTTAAACTTCCAGGTACACCAACCGGTAAAACCATTGGCCAGGAGAAAACAATACTATCCAAAGGATTTAATACCGTATTCCTAGTAAGTTTAATAGATTTAACCGAGGTTATATCGGCAGGTGCTACTACAGACCAGTTTGCTGTTTTACAACCAATACTATTAATAGCAGGTGTAAAATCGGGTAAACAAGGATTAGAAACTGTATCGTAATAAATTATAATATTAGGATCATTAAATGTGATAGGAGCAGATAGATTGGCAAAATACTGAGACCCTCTTCCATCTCCAATGTAAGGAAATACATCGACTAAAGTAACTTGCTTAGCGGCTATATTTCCCGTATTTTTCAATACTGCTCTATAATTAATTTTTCCTTGTGGAGTAGCATGAGCATTTGTAGGATAATAAACATAAGTAGATGTATCACAACCATTTTGGCCAAGTTTTGAAGTATATGCTGCTGAACTTAAAATAGTAGCAGATTGTGCTCCATTTATTATTATAGAACCGCTATTAACATAGGAGTTTGTACTTATTAATTTAGCTGAATTTGCTATTGTACCTGCAGCTGTTCCATCTGCAATTCTTGTATCAAAATTAATCCATACAGAATCACCAGACTTAACGGTATCAACTGTAAAAGTTATTTTAGGGGCAGTGTAAGTTACTTTATTTAATACGGTCAGAGGACTATTAATACCCACTTTTATTTTAGCACTTCCGGGTACATAGCTTAATTTAGCAGGAAGACTATCCAACCAAGAAACATTGGTAGCATAACCTAACCCAATCTGATACATTCTAAGTTGCCAATGTACTGTATCGCCCGGTGCAAACTTATTATTACTACTATTTATAATTGCTTTATTAAGTCCTGTAAATACTGGTAAAGCAGAAACTATTTTAGCAGAGCCACAGGTGTTGGTTAGTGCAAGCCCTACACCATTTAAATAAATAACTGCATTATAACAATTCTGAATTACTGTACCAGGTATAATAACGGAGCAGTTTGCAGGATTACGAGAACCCTCTGTAATGACGGCACCACTTTTTGTACCTTGAGCAGCCGAACGAACGATTCCTTTATAGGATAAATCCTGAGTCATATTAGGCTCTATGGAAGGGTTGGAGGTACTTTGGGTAACTACCCTAACCTGTGTGATATACTCACCTGAAGCTAACGACAACGTATCTGCAGACTTTGCAACTTTATTGTAGATATCAATATTTCTATAACTTCCTAAAGAAGTAAATGTTGGATTAAGATTTGTAGCATAATACTTTGTTACTATTAAATCGGGCGGTGTATTGGGTAATAATGCATCCTTCACATAATTTGCATTTAAGGAAATTAGGTCTACACTATTATCTATATTATACACCACTACTACAGAGTCTAAATTTGAGTTTCCACTGTTTTTCCAACCTTCAGTAAAGGTGATAGCTGTTCCAGGCATTACCGTTCCTGAACAAAGACCAGCAAAGCTACTAGTAATGGATGTTCCACTGGTAGTACCTGCCATGGATGCAGAAACTATACTAACTGTTGTGCAAGGATTGGTTAAAGATTTATGCGCTCCATTGTAATACAAATCTGTGTTATAACAATTTGAAACATAACTACCTTGAATTGCTGTTTTGCAAGTGGACAAATTTTTTGAACCTTCCACCAATACCGCACCCGATTTACTACCTAATGCTGCAGATCTTATTTTAACTGTATAGGTAAGATCTTCGCTCATGTTGGGTTCTATCATTCTGGAGTTGGTACTTTTTACCAGAATTTTCACAGCAGTTACGTATTCTCCCGTTGCAAGTACAGGTGTATCTGCAACTGCAGCAGCACCATTGTAAATATCTGTATTGTTATAAGTAGCAATAGCCACATAGGAAGGATTAAGATTGGTAGCATAGTATTTTGTAATTACTAAAGCTGGTGCTACAGTAGGTGCTAAAGCATCCTTTACATAATTAGCATTTATAGATAATAAGTCCACATTATCATCTACATTATAAGTAACAACTACAGAATCCAGATTTGTGTTACCAGTATTTTTCCAGCCAGTAGCAAAACCTGCATTTGTACCCACCATCACTGTACCGGTGCATAAGCCAGCAATAGTAGTAATGGTTGTACCAGTAGTAGCCCCATCCATATAAGGCGGAATTAATTGCCCATTACCACATGCCGTAACTGGTGCCATAGCCGTATAAGTGCCTAATGGTAATGACGGACAGTTTGCCATAATAGTCACACAATTTGTAACCACGGAATTATCATTAAAATTAGGGGAATTGTATCGTACAGTTAAAGTAGCGCTACCGCTTGCAGACAATGCAGTATTACTCCATTTCCAGGATACTATATTATGTATTGCATCATAGGTGGGGTTAACTGTTCCGAAGGCTGTAGCAGATACATAAACACATCCGGTTGGTAATGTATCCGAAATAACCGTACTATATAAGTTTAATCCACCATTATTGGTTGCACCATTTGTGTAGGCTATTGTATAACTCAACATCTATGGATTAGAAATCCATAGGTTTAATACATTGACTGAAAGTCATTTGACTTTGCTGTGAACAGCATTCAAAACTTTAAACTGAAAGTTCATTTAAATTACTCAAGAATGAAATTC
>Ga0208259_1000242_pt1 | contig 18921 bp, 15 predicted proteins | sample CryBogCBH22May08_FD_184618 | JGI IMG/M metagenome (GOLD analysis project Ga0208259, IMG submission 184618) | Freshwater microbial communities from Crystal Bog, Wisconsin, USA - CBH22May08 (SPAdes) | ecosystem: Environmental > Aquatic > Freshwater > Lake | place: Crystal Bog, Wisconsin, USA... | reverse complement strand
TTTGTATTGGATTGATAGTTAAAAACAACTAATAATTAAATTTCGATTAAAGAAATAAAAGATGAGACATACGGCTAAATATTATCTTAAGCGCTACTCCTTTTATTTTGGGGGTGATCAACCAGCGGTCAGTTTTCGGGAGCGTATGCGTTCCTCTCTGGGTGCTTTTATAGGTTTGATGTTAGTGCTTACTCTCGCTAAATACCTTGGTGATCTTGTTGGAATGGATGAATGGCTGATGGCATCGCTGGGTGCAAGCGCTCTGTTAGTTTTTGCCTTGCCGGGGAGTCCTATGGCTCAACCTTGGGCTGTTATTGCAGGCAATACCCTGTCGGCCCTGATTGGGATAACCGCTGCTAAGTTCATTAGTGAACCCTTGTTTGCGATGCCCATAGCCGCAGCCTGTTCAATTATGGGCATGTTTGCATTGCGTTGCTTGCATCCGCCAGCTGCTGCTGTGGCACTGATTGCCGTCTTGGGGCATATTAGCCAGTACCGCTATGCCGTTTTTCCGGTCATGATTGATTCTGCTCTCTTGATTTTGGCTGGGGCCGCATACAGTAATATGACTGGTAAGCGTTACCCCAATAGACCAAGTGCAAACTGATATTGTCTAAAGTGCCTTATTTCACCTTGGTAGCAGCGATCGAGGCTATACAGTCTTTAATCCCGTAGTTGCGATATTTTCCTTGATTTTCCTTGCGCAGGGACAGGGCGCATTCAGAAACTGAATTACGAACATTAATTTTTGGAATATTACTCATTATTTTCTCCACCTGATTTGTTGTAGTTTTGGACTCTTGCAGTCTACGCTTGGTAGAACTCATAGTAGAGATTTTAATAAATTTGAGTAATTTTAAAAGCATATAAAATTAATGTTTTTATATGCCCCAGTGTTGCCCTACTAATAAAGCCTAAGGTATGCCAATCCCACTATGACCAAAATCACCCCCGTTATCCTTTGTGGTGGATCTGGCACGCGACTTTGGCCTTTATCCCGTTCAGGCTTTCCAAAGCAGTTTTTGGCTTTGTCGGGGGGCGATGCAGGGAAGAGCCTATTTCAGGAGGCCGTTGCCAGAATTAATGCGATTGGCCAATTAGCTAACAATCCCAATATGGCTTTAGGTCAGACACTAGTGGTAACTAATGAAGATCATCGGTTTTTGGTTTTAGATCAACTGCGGGATATGACCAATATTCAAGCTACATTGTTGCTAGAGCCGCTCGGCCGAAATACCGCGCCAGCCCTAACCCTAGCAGCGCTGAGTGCTCAGGACGTTAGCAAACAAGACGATGGTGGATTAGCAGATCCCATTTTGGTCATCACGCCAGCAGATCAAACAGTAAAAAATACACAAGCGTTTGTTAAGGCCCTACAAGATTGTGTGGCAGTGGTGGAGGCTGATCCTCATAATCTTACCATTGCTATTTTAGGCATTACCCCCACTGCGCCTGAAACCGGGTTTGGATATATTAAGCGTGGTGGAGTGCTTGGTGTTCACCAAGAATGTACGGTAGAAAAATTTGTTGAGAAGCCGGATGTAAAAACAGCGGAACAGTATTTAACCGATGGCCATTATTTCTGGAACAGCGGAATGTTTGTGCTGCGTGCCAGTACTTGGTTGGCGGCCTTGAAAGAATTTCGTAATGATATTTTGACTGCCACTGAAAAATCATGGGCTACGCGAGCGCAGGATAGGGCGGAACAGACTATCTTTGTGCGTCCTGGTAAAGAAGAATTTAAGGCAATTCCAAGTGAGTCGATTGACTATGCGGTGATTGAAAAATGCCCAAGTTCCAATCGATTTGCAGTGAAGATGGTTGAGTTAAATGCTGGCTGGAATGACCTTGGCGCATGGGATGCGGTATGGCAAGTTGGAAAACAAGATGAGCATGGCAATGTCACAAGTGGCGATGCTTTGTTAAGTGACACTAAAAATTCCTTAGTGCATGCTAGCGGCCGATTAGTCAGTGCAGTAGGTGTTGAAAATCTCATCATTATTGAAACTGCAGATGCAGTTTTGGTTGCCAATAGAAACAACAGTCAGGACGTAAAACACATTGTTGCCAAGCTCGAAGAGCAAAAACGTGAAGAGAAAAATTTACATCGTAAAGTTGCTAGGCCATGGGGTTGGTATGACAGCGTGGATGAAGGCGAGCGATTTAAAGTGAAGCGCATTCAAGTTAAACCAGGCGCAAGTTTGTCATTGCAGATGCACCACCACCGAGCCGAACATTGGATTGTAGTTAAAGGCACGGCTGAAATCACCAATGGTGATCAAACGATTACCTTGACTGAAAACCAAAGCACCTTTATTCCGCAGGGACAGAAACATCGTTTAGCTAACCCTGGGAAGACACCCTTGGAAATTATTGAAGTTCAGTCAGGTAGTTATTTAGGTGAAGATGACATCGTGCGCTTTGAAGATACTTATGGGCGCAGCTAATTTTTACTTGGCAACGGTAGAAGAAAAATCAAAAAGAGTAGATAAATGACGAATAAGAAAAAAGTAGCATTGATCACAGGTATAACGGGTCAAGATGGTTCTTACCTTGCGGAGTTCCTTCTGGAGAAGGGCTACATTGTTCACGGCATTAAGCGCCGCGCCTCTTCGTTTAATACCGAGCGGATCGATCATCTCTATCAAGACCCCCATGTCAGTCATCCTGATTTAGTGTTGCATTACGGTGATTTGACCGATACCAGCAACTTAGTGAGGATTATTCAAGAATGTCAGCCTGATGAGATTTATAACTTAGGCGCTCAGTCTCATGTCGCCGTCTCCTTTGAGTCGCCCGAGTACACGGCAGATGTAGATGCCATGGGCCCCTTAAGAATGCTAGAAGCCATCCGCATCTTAGGATTGGAAAAGAAAACCCGCTTTTACCAAGCATCTACTTCTGAGCTCTATGGTTTAGTCCAAGAGATCCCCCAAAAGGAAACCACCCCGTTTTATCCTCGCAGTCCTTATGCCGTAGCCAAGCTCTACGCGTATTGGATTACCGTGAACTACCGCGAAGCTTATGGCATATACGCCTGTAACGGCATCCTCTTTAATCATGAATCTAAGCGTCGTGGCGAAACCTTTGTGACCCGTAAAGTAACGCGCGGGCTAGCAAATATTTCCCAGGGTTTAGAAAAGTGCCTCTTCATGGGCAATATCGATGCGCTGCGCGATTGGGGTCATGCTAAAGACTATGTGCATATGCAATGGCTGATGCTCCAACAAGATAAGCCGGAAGATTTTGTGATTGCTACCGGTGTGCAGTTTACCGTTCGTGAATTTATCACCCGCAGTGCCAAACAGCTGGGCATCACCCTTAAGTTTGAAGGCAAAGATGAAAATGAAAAAGCCATTGTTGAAAATATTGAAGGTGATAAAGCGCCCGCACTTAAAGTAGGTGATGTAATTGTGCAAATTGATCCACGTTACTATCGCCCCACCGAAGTAGAAACCCTTTTAGGCGATCCTACGAAAGCTAAGAAAAAGTTGGGATGGGTTCCTGAAGTTACACTTGATCAAATGATTGTCGAGATGGTGGCAAACGATTTAGATCAAGCTCGTCAACATTCCCTCTTGCAAAAACATGGTTACACAGTAGCCGTTGGTAAAGAAAATTGAATTTGAAAAATGAAATTGGGGAAACGAAGGGCGTGAGTACAGATTTAAACCAAAAAATTTATATAGCTGGTCATCGTGGCATGGTGGGTTCTGCGATTGTGCGTAATCTTGCTGCGAAAGGCTATAGCAATATTGTTACTAGAACCCATGCGGAACTAGATTTAACTAATCAAGCTGCAGTGAGATTATTTTTTGAGCAAGAAAAACCTGATCAAGTGTATTTAGCAGCTGCCAAAGTTGGGGGGATACATGCAAACAACACTTTGCCTGCACAGTTCATTTACGAAAATTTGATGATACAAAATAATCTCATTCATCAAGGGTTTGTCAGTGGAGTGAGGAAGTTGCTGTTCTTAGGATCCAGTTGCATCTATCCTAAATTAGCTGCACAGCCAATGAATGAAGATGCTCTTCTTACGGGTAAGTTAGAGCCCACTAATGAGCCGTATGCGATCGCCAAGATTGCAGGCATTAAAATGTGTGAGAGCTATAATCGTCAATATGGCCAGTCTCATGGAATTGATTATCGCTCGGTGATGCCAACTAATTTGTATGGCCCAGGTGATAACTACCACACTGAAAATAGCCATGTGATTCCAGCATTAATTAGGAGATTCCATGAGGCTAAAGTTAGCAATGCTTCAGAAGTATTAATCTGGGGAACGGGTACTCCGAAACGAGAATTCTTGTATGTAGACGATATGGCGGCGGCATCGGTATTTGTGATGCTGTTAGATAAAGATACTTACGATAGTCAAACGCAGCCTATGCAAAGCCATATTAACGTAGGCTTTGGCTCGGATGTAACTATTGCAGAGTTGGCACATATAGTGAGTTCAGTAATAGGGTATGTGGGCAAGATAACTTTTGACTCCTCAAAGCCAGATGGGGCACCAAGAAAGTGGATGGACTCAAGTAAGCTCAATCAATTAGGGTGGAGGCCTGCCGTTACTCTAGAGGAAGGTTTAGTTTTGGCTTATGCCAATTTCTTAAAACAGTTATAGTATTAAGCATGAATACCCCACACCTTATTTATCCCATCATTTTGAGGGTTTTCGACTGGATATGCTGGACAGTAATGGGAATTTTAGCTTTTTTGCAGATTAGCCACTTTAAGGTAGAGCAGTTAGATTTTGAAAGATATGTTGTGTTGGCAATCTTCGTTGCCAGCTGCTATCTACTCTTTAGTAAAAAGACTTATATTTCTTGGCGTGGATCTAACTTAATTGAGCTCTTTGGGCGAGTAGTTACAAGTTGGTGTATTGCGTCGACTATTCTGGTATTTTGGTTGGTAATAAGCAAAACAAGTGAGCTGTATTCACGCGCATGGGTTTTTCTTTGGTTAATGCAGACCTTATTTGTGCTAATTTTTATTCGAGTGGTTGCCTACTACGTTTTAAGAAGCTTTCGAAAATCTGGAGTTAACTTACGCCATATTGCCATCTTAGGCGATGGAAAAACGGCCAAGGAATTGGTCGGAAGGGTGAAGGATTCAGCTTGGACTGGTTATTGTATTCATTCTTATATCGCACGCCCAGATCGTCCTAGTTTACAAAAATTAGCCAAAGAAAGATTAGATGAAATTTGGCTGGCTACAGAATACAGTAACCCAATGTCGATCCAAGAAATGCTGGAATGCTTATCTCATAGCACGGCTATAATCCGCTATTCGCCTGATTGGCTTTCGCTTCGACTTATCAACCATGGGGTTAGTGAGGTCTTGGGAATGCAAATGATTGATCTTCATAGCACACCATTGTCAGCGTTTAGTTTGTTACTAAAAAATAGTTTTGATTACGTTTTAGCCTTTGTAGCTTTGCTTTTTTTGTCCCCTCTAATGGTCTTAATAGCTATTGGCATAAAGCTCAGCTCTTCAGGGCCTATTTTCTACAAGCAGGATCGAGTAGGCTGGAATGGAAGTGTATTCAAAATAATCAAATTTAGATCAATGCCCGAAGATGTTGAGATTGATAAGATTTTGTGGGGTAGCTCAAATGAAAAAACTCAAGGTCGCTTTTTTAAATTATTGAGAGCGCTTAATTTTGATGAATTGCCTCAATTGATTAACGTTCTAAAAGGCGAAATGTCACTAGTAGGCCCTCGCCCAGAGCGACCCCAGTTCGTAGATATTTTTAAAGAAGAAATTCCAGACTATATGAAAAAACATTTAGTAAAAGCTGGAATTACGGGGTGGGCACAGATACATGGTTGGCGTGGAGATACTGACTTACAAATGCGCATCAATTATGATCTGTACTATATCGAGCATTGGTCAATTTGGCTTGATTTTAAAATTATTTTGTTAACAGTGTTTCGAGGCTTGGCTGCTCAAAAATTTTCTTAGCTTGGTCATGGCTGTTGGTTGACTAAGTTTTTAATGTAATCTTAAAAAAGTATATTACTTTGAAGTCTCTACTTAGTAATTCTGATTGGGGTCGAGACCTATATAGCGCAATCTTTTGCCTATTATCTGTCGCAGGTCTACTTATCACCTGGGTCCTACCAGGAACCATCGCTTTAAGACACTTGTTTTTGCTCGCTGGGCTTTTCTCAGGTCTGCTATTTATTTTTGAAAATAGATTCGAGTTATTTAGGAGGCCAAGAGCTTTTTGGCCCCTGTTCTTACTTGCGTCCTTATTTATTTGGGTCATCATTCATTACAGTTTTTTCTCTATGAATCCCGCTTTAGAGCGGATGGAGATAACTGGCCTTTGGGCTCGTACTTTTGTAAGTGCGATGTTGGGGGTGTCTGTAGTCCTATCTTTAAAAAAATACCCACAATTATGTTTTATATTCTTTATGGCAATTTTTTTTGCCTCAACTATCAATCTAGTCGCCTATGCTTGGTTTAGTTATCAAGAAGGATTATGGATATTGCCAGTTGATTATTTTAATAAGAGATATTTTTTTACTAAGATTGAGGCAGCATTTTTTGGCACAATGGCAATTGCAGTAGCTTCGGCAAATATTATTTACCTAGTGCGCGGTCAATTCGATTCAACAAAAAAATATCAATTAGGATGTTGGTTTTTTGGAATTTTTATAGCAATTGCCTCTGGCATTGCATCAAATACCAAAAATGGTGTTGCGATGGGTTTAGCTCTTTGCGTCATTTTAGGCTTAAGTATCATTTTTACGGGGCTGACCAAATCGAAGTCGCTAGCTACTTTTTTATTGCCTATTATTTTTCTAATACTATTAGCGGGAAGTGCCTGGAAGATCCACGATCGTTTTTCTTACCGAGGTTGGGGAACCCTATTTGATGATATTAAGATTGGGGTTCAAATAGAAAATTATCCCCAGTGGCAGAATCCACGGTTACTTGGGTACCCCAAAAATAGTTTAGGTGAGGTAGTGGCTGAAAATACCTATGAGAGAGTCGCTTGGGCAACAGAAGGAATTAAGTTAATTCTTAGGCACCCCCTTGGTTATGGATCAATCAACCGCTCCTTTATTGGTATGCTTGATGCTGATGGAGTCAATCATCAATTTAACGGCCAAACCCACAGTGGTTGGGTTGATTTTGGTCTGGCATTTGGAATACCAGGGTTAGCCATTCTTTTGACTGCTTTATTAATTATTATTTATCTAGGTTTAACGCAGAGCACCCAATTTAGTTTAATGGGAGTATGGATTGCTTTTGGCTTACTCCCCTTTTGTTTGATAGCAGAAACGAGTTTTAAGCAATACTTTGAGGCCTGGATATTTTTTGTCGCCTTTGCTACTACTTGTGTTCTGCAAGCAACCTTTGTTGAAAATGATTCTTTAGTATGAGTCAGGCGCCACCAATACCGCAAGTAGCAATTTTGCTTGCTACCTACAATGGCCAGAATTACTTAGCAGAACAACTTGATTCTTATGTGAGGCAAACACATCGTAATTGGGTGGTATGGGCATCCGATGATGGATCTACTGATGGCACTAAGACGATTTTCAATAATTATTCCAATCAGGTAGGTAATGATCGTTTAATGATGTTAGGCGGACCCCAAAAAGGATTTAGTGCAAACTTTTTATCTTTAGTTTGTAACCCTCAAATTACAGCAGATGTATATGCCTACTCTGATCAAGATGACATTTGGAACGCAGGCAAGCTCGAGCAAGCATTGGCTTACTTGCAAACGGTTCCGACAGAAATACCCGCTTTATACTGCTCACGTACCCAGTATACAGATGAGCATGATGCCCATATTGGTTTTTCTCAAGCTTACGCTAAGGCTCCCGGTTTCGGTAATGCGCTGGTGCAAAATATTGCAAGCGGCAATACTATGGTGTTTAATCACGCAGCTCGTAGCCTCTTACAGCAAGCTGGAGAAAATCTCAATATTTCGCTTCATGATTGGTGGACCTATATGGTTGTAACTGGCTGCGGTGGACAAGTCTATTTTGACCAAACTCCATCGGTGCGCTACCGTCAACATGATAATAATTTGTGGGGGATGAATACTGGGTGGGCGAACCGCTTTGTGCGCATTCAAAAATTATTTGAAGGACGCTTTAAAGACTGGAACGATCAACATATTCAGGCATTAAGTGCTATTAATGATCGATTGACACTGGAGAATAAAATGACTTTAGATCAATGGATGCTGGCTAGAGAGTCTTCGCTCATATCACGTTTATGTCACCTCAAAAAATCAGGCGTTTACCGTCAGACGCTGTTAGGTAATTTAGGGCTGGCGGCGGCGGGGGTATTTGGTAAAATCTAGATGCGCTGGTTTTTTACTAACGTTGCCTCATCCTGTGACGATAAACGGTATTAGCGCACTTCTCCTAGTTTTTCAATGATTTAAAGCGGCTTTTGGTGTTTTACCCCCCCACTTCGTTATAATGTTTGTATATATATGGTTCATTATTTAGGGGTTGTTTTGTTCATTGATTATTGGTCACAATTTATAGGAAAAAACTGTAAGTGACTGATTTTATTGAGAATAATACTAATTTTGACCCTCGCGCAGACGTTCTTTTAGCGTTACCAAAATCCTCTCTCTTAGTCGCAATTTTGCTCTGCACTTACAACGGTGCTCGATTTTTAGCCGAAAAACTAGATTCTTTAGAGGCCCAAATGCACCAAAACTGGGTTTTGGTGGCTAGCGATGACGGTTCAAGCGACGCTACTGTGGATATCCTGTTGCAATATCAAGCGAAATGGCCACAGGGGAAAATGACTATTCGTAAGGGCCCTCAGAACGGTTTTTGTCAGAACTTCTTATCTTTAGCGTGTGATTCAAACATTAAGGCCGATTACTACGCCTTTTGCGATCAAGATGATGTGTGGCTCCCTGAAAAGCTCACGGTTGCCCTGCAAACGATAATTGCCAATCAAAATATCTATGTGCCCTTTGTGTATTGCGGACGCACGACTTACGTCACCGAACAATTAAAGCCTTGTGGTATTTCGCCGCTCTTTGTGTTTCCACCGAGCTTTCGCAATGCCTTAGTTCAAAGCATCGCCGGGGGCAATACGATGGTGTTTAACTTGGCCGCAAAACTATTGATTGAAAAAGCGGGGCCGCTGAATGTGCCTTCGCATGACTGGTGGATCTATCAATTGATCTCAGGTGCTGAGGGTGATGTGTTTTATGACCCAGTGCCATATTTACTCTATCGTCAACATGATGGCGCCTTGGTGGGCGGGAATAATTCGTTCTCGGCAAAAATGGAGCGGGTGAAGATGCTCTGGCAAAGGCGTTTTCAGGATTGGAATAGTCAAAATATCACAGCTTTGAAAGAGGTCAAGCATTTACTAGCGAAAAATCACCAAGAGATTTTGAAGTTGTTTGAAACTCTCAGGGGAGCTACCGTAAAAGATCGGTTTCGTTTGATGGAAATTTGTGGATTGTATCGACAAACGCGCCGTGGAACATTGAGTCTTTTTCTAGCTATTCTGTTTAAGAAGGCATAGCAGGCGCCAAGCCTGACGCCATTGACTCTTGATGAGTACCCCCCTTACTTCAAATGATTTAGTAAAAGGTCTTGCCCGAACCGTTAAAAGAATTCGGGAGATTGGCATTCTATTTTTATTAAAGAAAATAGTGGAGGTATCTAGGCAGGATGGGGTTGGTGCTGGGTTTAGCTATCTAAAAAGAAATACTTCAGCATTGCTCAGAAGAACAATACATTATGGAAGCTATGATCGCTGGATCAAGCTCTATGATCGCCTGAGGCCTGGCGATATTGTAAAAATGAAAGCACATATTGCAGGATGGGGTATCCAACCCCTAATCTCAATTGTTATGCCAACCTACAATAGCAACCCGATTTTTTTATCGGCAGCAATCGATTCGGTAATGAATCAAATCTATCCCAACTGGGAGTTGTGCATTGCTGATGATGCTTCGACCGATCCACAGGTTGTTGAGGTATTAAAACGCTATCAAGCGCAAGATAATCGAATTAAAGTCACTTTTCGCCAAGAGAACGGACATATTTCTGCAGCATCAAATACTGCTTTAGAGCTAGCAACCGGCGATTGGGTTGCGCTTCTTGATCATGATGACCTATTATCTCCCGCAGCTTTATATTGGGTAGTTGATGCAATTAATAAGCATCCTAACATCCAAATTATTTATTCTGACGAAGATAAGGCTGACCAAGTCGGGAAACGATTTGATCCGTATTTCAAGCCAGACTGGAATAAAGATCTGTTTTACTCTCAGAACTATTTTTGTCACCTAGGGGTTTATCGCAAGCATTTAATCGATCAGATTGAAGGCTTTCGAAAAGGTTTTGAGGGTGCGCAAGATTATGATTTGACCCTGCGATGCATTGAAAAAATTGATTCTAAAAATATCCATCATATTCCAAGGTTGCTATACCACTGGCGTAGCCATGCTCTGAGTACAGCGCAATGTATGAGCTCTAAAAATTATGCCGTTGATGCTGGTGAGCGAGCGTTAAATGAGCACTTTGAAAGAGTGGGTATTGACGGGTATGTGGAGGCAGTTCCAGGTGGGTATCGAGCTCATTACGCCTTGCCCGTTCAGCCCCCCTTGGTCAGTTTGATTATTCCCACCAGAAATGCTCATGCTTTAGTTCGTCAATGTATCGAAAGTATTATTGCTAAAACAACTTACCAAAATTATGAAATTATTTTGGTGGACAATAATTCGGATGAGCCCGCTTCCCTCGAATATTTTTCTAAGTTAGCGAGTGATGGAGTTATAAGATTAATTCGGTATCCACGCGAATTTAATTACTCGGCAATTAATAATTTTGCAGTCAACCATGCTGGTGGCGAAATCATTGGGTTCATTAACAATGATATTGAAGTTATTGCGCCTGATTGGTTGGTCGAAATGGTGTCGTTGGCCTCCCAGAGTGGGGTGGGCGCGGTTGGGGCAAAGTTATTCTATCCTAATGGTACATTACAGCACGGTGGCGTCATAGTTGGGTTGGGTGGTGTTGCCGCTCATTCGCACAAATACTATGATGGAGATGCCCCGGGATTTTTTTACAGATTAAAGCTAATTAGCTCCTATTCAGCGGTAACTGCAGCATGCTTGGTGGTAAAAAAATCAGCCTACCTGGATGTGGGGGGGTTTAATGAAAAAGATTTAGCTATTGCATTTAATGATGTTGATTTTTGTTTAAGGCTAAGAGAGCGAGGCTATCGAAATGTATGGACCCCTTACGCTAAGCTTAATCATCATGAGTCCGCAACTAGGGGTTCTGAAAATACGCCATCTAAAGTCGCTAGGTTTAATGAGGAGCTGGGGTACATGAGAAATCAATGGATTGACGTGATTCAATCAGACCCAGCATATAGCCCTAATTTGACTTTAATGCACGAAGACTTTTCATACTCATGGCCACCGCGGCTGCAATAATATGCATAGACCCTATTTACAATTAACAATTAGTCTATCAGTGCTAGAGCATTCTTTTAATTAAACCTTTCAGGCCAAATCCGCAATTAAAAATAGGCTATTTTTTTACTTTATGAATTTTCAAAACCCTCACCGCCCCCAGCCTACCTCTCTAATTTCTTTGGCGAAGAGTGTGGTAATTCATCGTCAATTAATTTGGCAAATGATTAAGCGAGAGGTGATTGGGCGTTATAAGGGCTCAGTTTTTGGTTTAGCCTGGTCCTTTTTAAACCCTATTTTGATGCTAACTATTTATACCTTTGTTTTCTCGGTGGTCTTTAAGGCTCGTTGGGGGGGTGATGGTAGCGATAGCAAAACCCAGTTTGCGCTCCTGGTATTTGTTGGGATGATTATTTTAGGTCTTTTTACTGAAGCATTTAATCGAGCCCCGAGTCTCATTTTAGGCAATGCTAACTACGTTAAAAAAGTAGTTTTTCCTCTCGAGATATTGCCAATTATTAGTCTAGGTGCGGCACTTTTTCATGCGGCTATTAGTTTTTTAGTTCTTACCATGGCGATATTGGTGATCAACCATCATCTTTATTGGGGTTTTGTTTTTGTTCCTCTGATCTTTGCCCCCCTGGTATTTTTTACTTTAGGCATTACGTGGATGTTAGCTTCGCTTGGGGTTTATATGCGCGATGTTGGGCAACCTATTGGCATCCTTACAACGGTGCTAATGTTTATGTCTCCGGTCTTTTATCCCGTAAGCGCTCTGCCACCAAAATTCCAAAGTATCATGATGCTAAATCCCTTAACATTCATTATTGAGCAATCGAGAGAAGTGTTGATTTTGGGTCGGACCCCAGATTGGGGTGGTCTTGGGGCTTATACACTGATCTCGCTATTGGTAATGTGGATTGGGTATGCCTGGTTTCAGAAGACAAGGAAAGGATTTGCAGATGTCCTCTAATGAAATCGCCATTAAAGTTGAAGGTCTTAGTAAGCGCTATGAAATTTATGATCGCCCGGGAGATCGTTTAAAACAATTTATATTTCCAAGGCTGCGGAAGATTTTTGGTTTAATGCCTAAGCAATACTTTAGAGAATTTTGGGCCTTAAGTGACATTTCTTTTGAAGTTAAAAGAGGTGAGACAGTTGGAATTATTGGAAGAAATGGGTCTGGAAAATCCACTCTATTGCAAATCATCTGCGGTACGCTAACGCCAACAGTCGGTAGAGTTCAGACAAATGGCCGTATTGCAGCTCTGCTTGAATTAGGCTCTGGATTTAATCCTGAATTTACCGGCAGAGAAAACGTGTGCCTCAATGCTTCCGTTCTTGGGCTTACTAAAGAAGAGACTGATGCACGCTTTGATGACATCGTAGCCTTTGCAGATATTGGTGATTTTATAGATCAGCCAACTAAAACTTATTCAAGCGGGATGATGGTTCGGCTGGCATTTGCAGTTATTGCTCATGTGGACGCAGATATTCTTGTTATTGATGAAGCTTTAGCAGTAGGAGATGTTTTCTTTACACAAAAGTGCATGCGTTTTTTGCGTAACTTTATGAAAACAGGAACCATCTTATTTGTTAGTCACGATACTGCTTCTATAAGAAGTTTATGTGAAACGGCAGTTTGGCTTGAAAAAGGAGTTGTGCAAGATAAGGGGCTCTCAAAAAATATTTCCGAAAAATATCTTGAGGCTTTTTACGAGGCGCAACAGGGCAAAGGAACTACAACTCGAGTTAAGGCTCAAGCTTCTGATGCTCCATCCATTCCTACGCGTGATCCAAGGCTAGATTTATTGAATGGGAGTAACTTGAGAAATGATATTCAACTTGTAGAGCTAGATCTTGACGGACCGTCATTTGGTCTTGGTGGTGCACAAATCAGCGCTGTCAAGTTGATGGATGCTGCAGGCAATCCATTGTCGTGGATAGTAGGCGGTGAGCAAGTCACCCTTGGCATTGAAGCAATTGCTGTCTTTGATTTAGAGTCTCCCATCATTGGATTTTTTATTAAGGATCGACTAGGCCAATGTCTCTTTGGGGACAATACCTACTTGAGTTATATGGATAGTCCAATATTATTCGCAGCGGGAGAAACAATTGAAGCGAAATTTACATTTGATATGCCAAGGTTATCCCCTGGAAATTATTCAATAACTGTTGCCATTGCCAGCGGCACTCAGGAAGAGCATATTCAGCACCATTGGATTCATGATGCAGTTAGTTTTAAATCTGAGGTCTCTTCAACTGTCGCGGGAATACTAGGCATTCCAATGGGGAAAATTAATCTGAGTCTGAAGACTCAATAAAATAAAAACCATATGCAAAGTATGAATGAAGATTTTTATAAATCATTATTAACAGCGCCTGAATTTGTTACTAACTACACAAAGAATGAAAGCGCCTGGATTGGACATATACCTTTCGGCGCATGGCTTGTTAAGCAGCTTAAACCAAGAAATTTTGTAGAATTGGGCACTCATTATGGGCACTCTTACTTTGCAATCTGTCAGGCTATTCAGGAGGCAGGTCTAAACACAGAGTGCTTTGCAATTGATTTGTGGGAGGGTGATGAGCATGCTCGCAGGTATGGCAATGATGTTTTTCAGACGGTGGAAAACTACAATTCTGAGCATTACCAGTCGTTTTCAACTTTATTAAAAATGACATTTGATGATGCCCTTTCTCATTTTGATGAAGGCTCAATCGATTTTCTGCATATTGATGGATTGCATACATATGAAGCTGTTAAGCATGACTATGAGACTTGGCTACCAAAATTAGCGCCTGGCGCAGTTATTCTCTTTCACGATACAAGCGTAAAAGAGAATAACTTTGGCGTGTATAAGTTATGGGACGAGTTAATTCAAAAATATCCTTACCACTTAAACTTTAGCCATTCACATGGATTAGGGATTATCCAAATTAATCATGTTGGTAAGGCTAAACCATTAGATTGGTTAAGTGCTGATGATGGCGTCAAGAAGTTAATTAATAACTACTTTTCGTATGTTGGTCAGCAGGAAAAAGCAAGGCATGAGTTATTAAGGGTTCAAGATATACATGTAGAGCAAATAAATGGATATCTTAGAGAGATAGATGCTCTGAACAGCACAGTTGATAGGCAAAAAAAAGAAATAATAGCGCTGTCAGAAGTGGCTCACGAACGATATGGTCGCATAATGGGTCTTTATGGCTCAAGAAGTTGGAGACTAACAAGACCTTTGCGGCTAATGGGGCGAATTGCTCGTCGGATGAAGCGTATCTTCAAGGGCGCCGTCAAGTCATATATGGTGGGTACGTCAGACCCCTTGGCAATAATTAACGATCGAATCTCTTATCAAAGGTCTGAGATTTTGAATCGGTTTCGGATTGAACCTGCCAAGCTAGAAAAAGAGAAGTTTAGTGGGAATATTAAATTTTCGGTTTTAGTGCCAGTATTTAAAGCCCCAATATTGGTTTTGGAAAAATGTATTGAGTCTGTTATCAATCAGGCATACCAAAACTGGGAGCTCATTATTGTTGATGATTGTTCTAGTTCAAAGAAGATAACAAGCTTATTGAGTAAATATCAGCTTTGCGACCAGAGAATTAAAGTTATCGAGTTAAAGAAAAATATAGGAATTTCGGGTACAACGAATATTGCTTTAAACAAAGCTAGCGGAGATTTTATAGCTTTACTGGATAACGATGACCTCCTTACATATGATGCATTAGCATGCATGCATGAAGCCATCATAGAAAATTCAAGTGCAGAAATTTTTTATTCAGATGAGTGCAAGATTGATTCCGAGGATTTTCCTGTAGAAATTTTTTGTAAGCCTGACTGGAGTCCGGTGTTAATGCATAACTGTATGTACATAGGCCATCTGGGTATTTACAAGTCCGACTTAGCAAAAAAGGTGGGGGGCTTTAGGTCGGAATTTGATTTCTCTCAAGATTATGATTTTGCCTTACGTTGTTCTGAAATTGCTTCTGGTGTGGTACATGTGGAGAAAGTTTTATACGGATGGCGTATGCTTTCTACGTCTGCAGCTGCGGGAGGAAAGCCGGGGGCTCGCGCATCTAATGTAGCAGCGTTACAGGATGCGGCTAATCGAAGGGGTTATGATGCTGAAGCTATCGCATTACCAACAGCAAATCGAATTAAAAAGATTGATAGAGAAAGCTTGGGTTTAGTCTCGATCATCATCCCATCAGATAATGAAGAGAATATTCGCAATACCATTCAGTCAATATTGCTCAATTCTGAATATAAAAGCACAGAAATAATTGTCGTAACTAACTCAAGAATCATTGATAAATTTTCTGATGATTTGGTCAAGGAAGGGGTCAGATTTATAAAGTACGACAAGCCTTACAACTTTTCAGATAAATGTAATGTTGGTGCAGCAGCTGCTACGGGTAAATCGTTAATATTTTTCAATGATGATGTAAGGATCATTTCTACAGATTGGATTGAGTCAATCTTGGAGTATTTAGCTATTGATGGTGTTGGTATTGTTGGACCTAAACTTTTGTATGAGAATGGCACAATTCAACATGCGGGCATGATTACCGGGGTAAGGAGATTGGTTGGCACTGCGTTCCATTGTTTAGATGATGAAACAAGTGCTCACTATAATTTTGCTCAGTCTGCTCGAGAAGTTTCAATCATTTGCGGAGCTTGCTTGGCAATTAAAAAAAGTAATTTTGATTTAGTTGGTGGCTTTGATGCAATAGATTTCCCCATTAACCACTCTGATATAGATCTCTGCTTTAAGTTAAGAGATGTTGGCTTAAGTTGCGTGTATACACCGCACGCCAAATTAACCCATATTGGACATCTATCTCTTTCTGAGTTCGATCAGATAAATAAGAAAAAAGAATTTAAAAAAGACAAGGCTGATATATTGCTTTTAAAAAAATGGCCAGAATACATTTCTCGTGATCCATTTTTTCCAAAGAGTATGCGTGAATTGCTTTATCGTGATTCCCAGGAGGGTTATGAAATCCATATGGGGTTATCGAATGATAATTGTTTAGATAAAAAATATGACATCCTACTAGTCACTCATGACCTAAGTAATTCTGGCGCACCTAAAGTTGTTTTAGATATCGCAAGAGTGCTAATCGAGTGTGGATATTTTGTTGTTGTAACCTCACCATTAGATGGTCCATTGAGATCGGAATTCCATAATTTAGGAATCAGCGTAATCATAGATCAGCTATGCTTGAGTGAATCTCATAACTTTTATGATTTTGCAAAAAATTTCGATTTAATTCTCTTTAACACTATTAATTGTTGGAAGCCGCTCATTCAATTAAGTAAGGTTGTAAATTGCATTTGGTATATTCATGAAACAGAGCATTGTCAATACATGATTAACAGTGATGCCAGGGTGAGTAAGTTGATTTCCGATCTTCCAAATATTTGGTCTGGAAGTGAGTTGTCTGCGAAATATTTATCGCCATTTAATTCACGCGTCCGGATAGTGAATTATGGCGTCGATGCAGTGAGACCCACTCTAAAGGCTGATGCCGATGGTGGCGATATAAAAATCATTAGAATATTTGGCTCTTATGAAAAAAGGAAGGGTCAGTACGAGCTTTTGCTTGCATTGGCGAAACTTTCACCAGAGCTTTTAAATGGAATTCGGTTTGAATTTTATGGGCGAGTTCTTGACACAAGTTATTACGAGAAATCAAAGGAAGTGGCAAAAAATCTCGATTTTGTCGCTTTGTATGAAGATATTGACTATAAGCAATACCTTGAAAAGTTGGGTACTTCACAGATGGTTATCGTCCCGTCTAGAGACGATACGCTACCTTTGGTTTCATTGCAGGCATTAGCTTTTAATATTCCACTCTTTTGTACGTCAACAACCGGAACGAGTAAATATCTCGAGGACGGTATTAATGGATTTATATTTGAATCCTTAGAGCCTGAATTAATGGCGATAAAGATTGAGCAAGTACTTAAAGCCAATGATTCATATCCATCCGTAGGTTTAAAGGGCGGGGAAGTTTACTCTAAGAATTTTTCAATGAATCAATTTAAAAATATTATTAGCCAAGAAGTCGAGGTCGAGTTGAGAAGACTTGGGGATTCAAATTGATAATAGGAAGTGGGTTCCTTGCTCAAAACTTTAAGTCATATAAGAATGACGAATCAATTCTAATTTTTGCATCTGGAGTTTCCAATTCAAAAGAAACTAATTTTGCAGCGTTTGAAAGGGAAAAAGAGCTTCTTAAGGAGTCCATAGAGATTCACAAAAAAAAGAAGCTCATTTACTTTGGTACGTGCAGTGTTTCCGATCCAGGCGAAGTAAATTCTTTGTATGTTAAGCATAAGCTTGAAATGGAGAGATTAATATCAAATGCAGGATGCGAGTGCACAGTCTTTAGGTTGCCACAATTAGTTGGTAAAAATTCGAATCCACATACTCTGACAAATTACATTTATTCCTGCATAAATAAAAATATTCGCTTTGATTTATGGGGTCGATCCGAAAGAAATATCTTAGATATTGATACCGTTAAATCTATTGTTGATTACTGCATAAATAAAAATATTTATAAAAATAGCGCCATCAATATAGCCTGCCCTTTTAATACTAGAACCATTGAAATAGTAAGAATTTTTGAGAAAATCCTAGGTAAGTCTGCCAATTACAATCTTATTGATAGAGGTGATTCATATGGGATTGATATTTCAAATATAAGCCATGTAATGAAAATCATGAACATGGAATTTCATGACAACTATCTTGAAAGTGTATTAAAAAAATATTATGAATAGTAGAACATTTTTTGTATCAAAAAGTGAATTTATATTTTTAATATTTTCTTCCTTATTTGCTTTTTATCAGATTAATTCTCCGATGGCTCTTTTGCCAATGGCTGGGCATGATGATGGACTTTTTATAAGGCTGGGTAAAAATATTTATGATGGAAATTGGCTGGGCGATTTTAATCACTTCACCCTAATGAAGGGGGCCGCCCTTCCGGTTATTTTATCTGTATTAGCGGCAATAAAAATTTCAGTTGCATGGTTCTATGTGTTGTTGATAGTGCTTTCATGTAACTACCTGCGGTTAACGCTCAATAGAATTTCCGAGTCCAGCCTTTTTGGATTAGTCGCATCAATTGCGGTAATGTTTTACCCTGGATTTGATTACTCTAGAGTACTGAGGGAGCCACTACTTTTATGGCTTGTAGTTTTAGTAACAATTAGCTCCATCAATTTTTACAGTCAATTGATCCATGGAAAATTTAATAAGCTACTTTACTTTTTAATAGCCTTTGCGCTTGGAATTTGTAATATTACCCGCGAAGAGGGTATAACCATACTCGTACCAATATTATTATTCATAACATTTTCATTGTTTTTGAAAAAAATAATGAAAAATCTTGATTTGGTAATAATTACTATCTTATTTTTAGCTGTTTTTTATTTCCCTAAAGCCATAATTTCGTATGTAAATTATAATAAA
>Ga0208259_1000241_pt1 | contig 19024 bp, 23 predicted proteins | sample CryBogCBH22May08_FD_184618 | JGI IMG/M metagenome (GOLD analysis project Ga0208259, IMG submission 184618) | Freshwater microbial communities from Crystal Bog, Wisconsin, USA - CBH22May08 (SPAdes) | ecosystem: Environmental > Aquatic > Freshwater > Lake | place: Crystal Bog, Wisconsin, USA... | reverse complement strand
CTAGTGAGGATATTGTAGAGCGGTTCCAAGATCTAATCGAAGAACTCGCTGATGAATTAGAAAAAGAACTGGACGAAGAACCATTTGATGAGTAACAACTTAACAGACTATCAGCAATACATTCACAAATCACGCTATGCTCGCTGGATTCCAGAAGCAGGTAGGCGTGAAAATTGGGGAGAAACAGTAACTCGGTATTGTGATTTCTGGGCTAAACGATTCCCTGAAACATTCCCATACAAAGAAGTATACGATGCAATATATAATCTAGATCTAATGCCATCCATGCGTGCCCTTATGACAGCAGGACCAGCACTAGAACGTGATAACATTGCAGGTTATAACTGCTCTTACTTACCTATTGATGATATTCGTGCCTTTGACGAAGCTATGTTCATTCTCATGAATGGTACTGGTTTAGGCTTCTCTGTAGAAAGACAATATGTACAAAAGCTTCCGCAAATCGCTTCAGAGTTTACACTCACTGATACAACTATTGTGGTTGCTGATTCGAAGCAAGGGTGGGCCACGGCTCTTCGTGAGCTACTTGGGTTACTCTATACTGGTTTGGTACCTGCAATTGACTACTCCAAAGTCCGACCAGCTGGAGCTAGACTTAAGACCTTCGGAGGACGTGCCAGTGGACCAAAACCACTCATGGACTTATTCCAGTTTGCGATCGAGCTATTTCAGAAAGCAGCTGGACGTAGATTAAACTCCGTAGAATGCCATGACTTAGTATGCAAGATTGCTCAGATTGTAGTAGTTGGGGGTGTACGACGCAGTGCTCTGATCTCCTTGTCGAATCTGACGGATGAGCGTATGCGTAACGCCAAGAATGGCGCTTGGTGGGAAGATGAAAAACAACGAGCATTAGCTAACAACTCAGTAGCTTATACTGAAAAGCCGGACATCGGCATCTTTATGAAAGAGTGGCAATCACTATATGAATCAAAATCTGGAGAACGAGGCATCTTTAACCGAGTATCTGCACAATTGCAAGCTGCAGCTACGGGACGCAGAGAAGCTGATTACGAATTTGGAACAAATCCTTGCGGTGAAATCATTCTCAGACCATGCGGATTCTGCAACCTTACTGAGGCTGTTATACGATCAAGCGACAGCATCGAAGACGTATCTAGAAAGGTTCGCATTGCTACAATCCTTGGGACTTTTCAGTCGACTCTCACCGATTTCAAATACATTCGGAAAGTCTGGCAAAGAAACGCAGAAGAAGAACGGCTCCTTGGGGTTAGCCTCACAGGAATCCTCGACAATATCTTGTTTGGGCAGCAAGTAAGTGAAACAGCTCTCAAACACCTTAAAGATGTTTGTGTGGAAACTAACAAAGAGTGGGCCGCTAAGCTTGGCATTCCACAGTCTGCTGCTATTACTACTGTTAAGCCTAGCGGTACAGTTAGTCAGTTGGTTGACTCGGCTAGTGGTATTCATCCTAGACATAGTGATTATTACATTCGCACTGTACGTGCAGATATAAAAGATCCACTTGCTATCTTCCTTAAAGAAAAAGGTGTACCCGTCGAAGTTGATGTGATGAATGACAGTAACCTTGTTTTCTCATTCCCACAAAAATCTCCTGAAGGTTCAGTCTTACGTAAGCAGTGGTCAGCAGTAGAACAACTTCAACATTACCTTAAGTTCAAACAATTCTGGTGTGAACACAATCCATCTATTACAGTATATGTACGTGAAGAGGAATGGATGGAAGTTGGTGCATGGGTTTACAAAAACTTTGATGATGTCGGGGGGGTCAGTTTCCTACCATTCAATGATCACTCTTATCAACAAGCACCATATCAAGATTGTACAAAAGAAGTCTACGAAGCTGCTAAAGCCACATTCCCAGAAATTAGTTGGGAAGAGTTCAATGCATTCGAAGAAGACGACTCTACAATCAATCACCATGAATTAGCTTGTGTAAATGGAGCTTGTGAATATGTGTGAAATATCATTTGACTTTGTTCGAGGCCTTGTAACAGGCTTTGAATACATTGATGACTATGAGGAAGATAATAAAATGTACACCATTATTATCTTACATCTAATCTTTATTAGAGTAATATTTATGACGGAGAAGTAATGCGTAGAAGTAGACATGACGGTGGCAAAGGCGACAAGCCTATTGCCCCACAAGACCAAGAAACGTTTGACAACAACTGGGATCAGATCTTTAAAGCTAAAAAGACGGAAGACAGTTATCCTTGTGAAGTCATACGTGGCACTAATCAACACGAAGAAACCAAGAAGTAGAAATGAAGAAGCCACCTCATAAGGGTGGCTTTTTTATTGCTATTTAATGGATGAGGGGGTACAAGCTACGCCTGCCAATTCGTTGATACCATAGATAGAAAGACGGAAAATCCCTATGTTCTTGATACCCTCTAGCCGTCTTGACTACTTTGCACAACCCAATTTACACTGTTCTTCTACCCACTTCTGTAAATATTCTAATTGGACTTGGGTTTCGTTAACGGCGTTACTAAATTCTGGAGTGCAGAAGGAGACATCAGTTCCTGTGGAGGCTGTGGAAAGGGGGCGCAAACCGCCGGCACCATTGTTGTTCCGCATCCTGTTAATATAGCTAGTGTAACCACTAACAATGTTGTCCGTAATAAGTGAAGCACTTTGTTTCTCCTGATCAACTAAATCTTTTTGATGCTGTACAGTAAGGGCTATTTGTTGTTGGTAATCAACATACTTAGTATGTTCATAATGACCATAAAACAAACTACCACCTGTTATCAGCGCACAGAACGCATAAATATATAAAGAAAGTGGTACTGGAAACATTACACAATCCTCGGTGAGAATGCAAATGTAGCAGGATAGTTCTTAATAACTGCTGTATTATCATGCCACTGATCTGGTGTAATAAAAGCTGGCTCAACCAATGCTTTAATATTCCAACCAAAGTTTAAATATAAACACTTAGAACCAAGCTTCTTGTAATACACCCATTGAAATAAACCATGTCCTTGAACAAGAATATGGCCTGGCTCTGTGGGACTACAAGTCAAATCACCTGAATATGACATGCCTGTTGAACCATCAAATATCTTTACCGCAAAACCATAAAATGGGTTACGCCATAACCAATGAACTCTTGACCACCAGCTAGGTGGAAAAAGTACTTGAAACGTATGATCACCATCTAAGCTGTTATCGGGTGTTTGAAACCATGACAATAGTTTAATTAAGCGTGGGCCGGTGCCCCTCTTAGTTGCATTATCTAACCAACCATCTTGCTTTGTATTAAACAACACAAGTAAGAAAGCTAATGGAAACGTTAATGCTGTTCCAATTAAGTTTATTACAACAAGAAATGGATAAAGAATATAGATCATTTGTCTTCCAATGGTTGGGTTGTTGTTAGTCTTAGATATGCTATGATAATACCAATAACAAACATAGAAACACTATACACTTTAGGATCAAGTAAATCTTGTATGTATGATGAGTTATCAGAGATAGCTCCTAATAAGAATAACAAAGCTGAGAACATCATTGTCCTAGAGCGTAACATTCTCTTTAGTTTGCGTATCATGGTACATATACTCCATTCTCAAAACAGTTCTTCTCAGACAACCGACGCTTTAATATACTGTCGCTGTGACCATTAGCAACCATACACCACTTTGGAAACTCTAATGCTGCTGCATCTTTACGACCTGCTTTAAGTAGCTTCAACAAAGTTGAACGCATAAAAGCACCAGTACCTAAGTTGTATATAAACGACACTAGTGCATCAAACTCATTCTGAGTTAGCTCGACACTTGTAGTATTTATACAACGTTCTGCTATCCCAACGTCCTGCGTAAGTAGAGTAGTTGCTTGTCCCATAGTGATTGGACTACCTTGTACCAATCCATCACCAGGCACCATAAGGTGGCCATACCCAACAGTAAGTTTATTAGCTGTATCCAAGTAAGGCATAGTGCGAAAGCCCTCAAATGTCTTAAGCTGTTCAATACCTTTTTGTGATGTCTTCATTAAGTCGCTGCCGTTTGTGCAGTTAAAATACCATTTGTAAATGTCATACTACCATTAGAACCTAGTGCAGTTAACTTAGCAGTCGTAATAGTAGCTGTAACACCTGTTGGTGTGCCAGTAAGATCGCTATATACTCCTGTATGTGCTACTGTTGCAAGTCCAGTAATACATGTGTAAGGTATTGTTACACCAGTAAGTGTACCACCAGTAACAGAAATAGCTGTCGAGTTTTGTGTACCCAAACTACCAACACCAAGATTAAACCTAGCAGCTCCTGCTGATCCTGCTCCAGTACCACCACTGCTTATAGGCAATACAGTAGTACCAAACTGAACAGCAGTAATGTATGATCCTAAATTACGAAACCACTCACGCCACCTTGGGTTTTCTTCTAATCTATCTTGTGGTATTGGGGGCAGATTATTTGTTGACATAATTATTCCCAATCACAATCAGTTGCATATCCAAACTCATGTAAGACATCCAGTTGTTTCTCTAAGCGACAACCAATGTCAGTTCTGTACATAATACTATTAGGTATTTCAATCTTCTTCTTAATAGTACCATAACACTTTTCACGTGCATCAGTTACAGTAGCTCCTTTGCCTGATACAGTACAGATATAATCACCTGCTGTAACAAACATAGGTACATTCATCTTGACTTCACCATCACACATCGCAGGTGCTTTACCCCACATTACTTCAGCACAATGAATATCATCAACTACATCCTCCTCAGTAACACCAAAGAGTGGATATCCTGCATTATCTTTCTTAGCTATCTTGCAATAAGGATAATCAGGAATAGCAATAACAACACCACAAGCAATTGCTTTACTGGTACGTAGTGTGTCCTCACCATTGACAAGGTCGAGCATCCACTGGGCTGGATCCCCTTGATGCAAAGCTTGTTGGATTTGAAAGAGCGGCCAGCCTGGTCGCATAGTAAACTCAAGAGGCCAAGGAAAGCCATCTTTATCAATGATACAATTAACATCAATATAACCTGTATATGCTAAGCCATGAAGAAAGTCTTCAAGCGGTTTGAGAACTTGGTCTGCCAAGTAAGATTCGGAGGTATAGCGAACAATAGTTCCCTGCTCGCCTGTAGCGACACCAAGATCATCATTCATTAACTTCTTAAATTCCCAGCTCTCACAAAACTGCTTGTTGAAACCACCTGGGCCGAACCAGCCACCTACACCGAACTCGACACCTTTGTGGAACTCTTGAAGAATAAACTCACCTTTGTAGGCATTGCTCTTCTTCCACTTCTGTAACATAAACACCATATCTGCTGCTGAGTTAGCAACATAAGACAGGTCCTTGGCCCCATCACCGATGGGCTTGCTAACATAGCGTTTAGGATTATCCATAACGTGTTTGATAGCATCATCATAACTCTTAAACACTGTAGAAGGTATGGTTTTAATACCAGCCTTTTCCATTACATCAGCACCGTGCATGCGGTCTTGTTCCCAACGATTGGTATCCACAGAGGGACCAAGGATAGGATAGCCCTTATCACGATAACGTTCCAAGCCATGAATGTAGAATACATTATCTGTACAGAAGATTAGATCTGCCCAATTCATATACTTCTCCCACTCAGAGACTCTTTCAATGAGTCCACCATCACCGACCATCGAACGGCTACCGTCTTTATTATGTCTAATAAAACACTTTACTTTATGACCATAATTTTGGCAACGCAAAGCAAAGTCTAGGCATACGCCTGATGCATCGATGATTAGTATTTTCATTCTTTATCCGTATCGTCTTTAATTTTAATACCTAATTTACGTCCAAGAGCTTTAATCTTTCGGGCATAGTTTTCTTGCATTTTAGAAAGACCAGGCATAGGCCTATCCTTTACACCAGTAACAGGCATACCAACAAAAGACGATGCCGCCTCACCAAGAGTTCGTCTAGGATCAGTTGCAGAAGATCCAGTAAATGGAACAGCAGTACCCTTAGCAAAGTTCTTTAATCGTTCTTGTAATGGTGTATCTTTACGAATATCATAAGCAGCTTCAGTAAGTTGTTTAGGCAACCAACCAAGCTTATTATAAAACGTCTTATCAAAATCTGTTATCCAATGATAGAACTCAGCCGCATGTTTAAATGGGCTAAGGAATGTACCATCACCCATATCAATAGTAAACGGATCTTTATTTTCCCATATATACTTACCAGATAAAGCAACGTTAAGTCCGTTAGCCAGTGTTAACGATGTAAAAGCAAACCTTGCCATGTACTGTCTAGAATAATCACCCTCAGTTAAGGGATGTAATAATCCCTGTAACCCTGCTGATAGATCCCAAGTCGCAGGAGCAAAGGCTTTCTCTGGTAGTGCATGTGAAACAGCACGAACAGTTGACATAGTCCAGTCTGGAGCAAACATAAGAACCTGCAAGCCCATACGTCCTTCAGGACTATAAGCAGCCATCTTAAGCTTCTCTGTCAGTTTACTATTACCTTCCCGTGCAACACTAAACCAATCAAGACCACCAAAAGTATTGTTAATGTTACGTGCAATCTCTTTCATGTGAACAGCATCTGGGATGTCTGGAAAGTTTTTTCGAGCTGTTTCTAATTTCTTTTGAGCAGCAAGATACTTTAATCCATCATGAGTAATTTCCCATGTCATATGATCAAGTACTTTTTGTACTTTACGAGCTGGTTCAGTTGCCTTATAGATTAGATTGTAGTTCTTACCAGTAACCTTACCAAGAAGACTATCAGCAGCCTTAGCAATAGCATCCATAGCACCAACACCAGAGTCAGATATAATACCGAATGTAACTCCGTTATCAATCTGAAACTTAGCTTCCTCACTTAAAAGACCTGTAGTAGGATCTCTAAGTAAACTCTCACGCTTTAAACCGCCCTTTGTCTTAAGAAAAGACTCAAGACTATGCATTGGTTTATTGCTAAGGAAATTAGCTACGTTCAATGTACCATAGTGAAACAATGAGAATCCCACTGCAACCCGTTTAATGGCTCCTGATAAAGTAGAAGCAGCTTTAAGGATTACACCAGGATCATTGCTACCAATAAGATGCTTTACAGCATCATAGATATCAGGATGAACAGCATAGTTCTCATATATACCAGCCCCTTTTACAGGCTTATAGTTCGGTGGAATCTTTTCACGTCCACCAATTTCCATGAGAACAGGGAGGCCACTTACTCGTGTTGTTTTTAAAGCATTTAACTTACTTGTATCACGAATAGCACGTTTAACCGATTCAGCATACAATCTAAAAGACTCTGCAAGATCAGTTGTCTTAAACTTAAGATCATGTTTATCCATAATCTTTTTAAGCTCACCAAAGTCTGTAACAGTACGTGTCTTATCATGCTTTGTTTTTGGGCGTAACGCTGGATAAGCATTACCAATCTCTTTCATTATTGCTTCTTTTTCAGCAGGAGAAAGATGTTCCATATCAATATGCCGTGCTGCATAGCTTTCGATATAGCCTTTAATTACTCCAACCTTATTAGCAGCTTGATAGATCTCATCCATAACCTTTTGATGAAAGTCATAAAGCTTCTTAGCAGCACCAGTAAGTTCACTACCTTTATTTTCTTGAATTGCTTCCCATACACGCTCACGACCACCCTTATCAGGCATGATCTCTTCCATCTTCAGTGCAGCAAAGTCAGTCATAAGACCATCTTTAATCTCACTACGGACTAAAACACCTAAAGTATCTTTAAGATTTTCTGCCCATTTAGCATACTTAGTAGGCTCTTCTTTCACAACACCAGGAAGTTTCTCTAGACCAAGACCTTTAGGTGCCTGTAGTTTACGTCCTTTAATATCAGTCACAAGCTCAGGAAGATCAAATGCTTTACTAATCTTTTGCATGTGAGCATCAGTAGCTGCATCAACAAGTTCTTCACGAACTTGCTCCTCAGTACGGACTTTCTTTTCTTTTATTTGGAAACGAGGATCCCCAGAATCTCGAAGATCACCACTATGTAATCCTTCATCTGGAAAGTCTAGCTTCTTGCCTTTAGGTATTTGCTTTGTTTCTTGCGCCCTAATAAGAGCATCTTTCCGTTCTAGAAAGTTACCATCAGAATCTAGAAACCCTTGTTCATGTGTGTCTTTAGTTTCAGCTTTGCGAGCTTCATCGTGTTTAGGACCCATGCGTTCAACTTTACCAGTCTTTTTATTACGGATCGCTGTCTCAGTTAAAGCTGTTGGTTGTTCAACTTTAACCGGTTTACCATCTTCACCAAAGACCTCTACAGAAGCTTTCTTGTCAGCTTGAGCATACTGCTCTTCTTTACGAGCACGATACTCATTAACATAAGCTTCGATAGGTTTACCTTCAGTAAGAACTTCATGAGCCTTACCCATTACTTTAGGAGTAAGAATAGCTACAATGTTATCCACAGCAAACCGAGTAGCTGCTGGTGCAATACCAACCCTAGCACCTTGTTCTTGTAAAGCTTCTTGACCTGCTTGATAAAGCTTAGAAATGGGATCAAAAGCATGACCAATCATTGTTGGGTCAGCTCCCATAGCAGTAGCTGCACGTCCAGCTAAACCAGTAAGAGCATCCATATGAAACTCTTTAGTATACTTATCGGCAAAGACTTCAGCCTTTTTAATGGACTTTTCACTACCAGCTTTATCTACTCCAGTGAAAGTTTCCTTAACAATACCAGCGCCCGTTAAAGCGGTCCTAGAGGCCCACTCAGGTAGTCCAGTGACTAGGTCTACAGCCGAGGCAACGGTGCCCGCTACAGCACTTATAGGGTGCTTCTTGAGCCTATCCCAGCTATAGTGTCCTTGAGCATCAGCAATGCCCTCATCACGCCACTCTTTTGGAGTAATAGGATCACCAGCGAGCTTACCAAAGAAGGTACGTTCTTTACCATATGGTTGAACCACATTCTTATCCAGCATGTCTTGACCAACATTCATACCATCAACATCTACTGATGCTACAAACCTACCATAAGTATCTGCTTTTAAACCAGACAATGAAATCTTCTTACCGCCAATGCGGTTAGATAACTCTTTGGTTGCCTCGTCACCACCAGCTTGAGCACCACGTTTATCGTGTGACACTTCCGGAGCATCAATCTCAGCAATACGAACAGACTTAGTTCTTCCAGAAGGAAGACGTACTTTAACTGTATCACCGTCTAACACTTCGAGTACATCAGCTTGCATACCACTAGTAGATGCTTTAGCTGGACCACTAAACGTAGACTTGGATTCAGTAGGTGTGTCTGTAGAAGGTCCTGTAAAAGTACTAGGTGATTCTGTACTACCTTGTGTAGGTCCTTCAAACGTTGCCATATTACTTCCTTTTATAGTTCAGATTCTAATACTTCTTTACCAGTTTTTGGATCAACAAACTTAAGCTGTGTGCCTGACATACCAGACAAGACTAAGCCTTGTTTCTGTGCTTTAGAAACAGCAGCTTCAGTCTTTTCTTTTCCTTTAGCAGCAATAGCTTTTTGTTTAGCTTGTTTTGCTTTACGCTCTTGTCTGATATTATAATCATTACGAATAGCATTACGTTCTTGAACATTAGTAGCTTTAGCTAAATCCACAGACAACTGCTCTTCGTCAGTCAATTCTTTTTTAGTTTCTGGTTTGTTGTCTGCTCCAGCACCACCGGCCTTAGATGTGCTTTTAGTACCACCTAAAATCTTATCAGCTGCGCCCTTACCATAGTAACTATCAAACTCTTCTTTTTGACCCTTAGTTAATTTACCATCTTTATTAAGAGAGATTAACTTTTCTTGATCAGCCGAAGTAACAGCTGGTGCATTAGATTTAGAAGATGTTTCTTTAGCAGTTTCTTTTGGTTGCAGTTGAGCAATAGCTTCTTCATATTCAATCTCAGCTTCAGTTATTAACTTAGCTTTATCTGCTGCTGAAAACTTCTTAGGATCTAATGTACGAATTCTTCGTTTCTCAGCACTCAGTGTATCATCTGCCCTTTCAACACGAGTACGCATATGATCTGCATCTTTTTCTGCTTTCTTTTCAGCAGGAGTTTGTTTAGTCGTAGCACCAATTGCTTGTTGACGTAGTCTCTTTGCTCGATAGTCTTCATCAAGCTTTACTTTTTCAACCTTAAGTTCGTACTCAGCCAAGTGTCGTTGCGCTAATACATTATCTTTAGCAGACATCGCTTGTTTACGCATCTGCTCTTTAAGAGTTTGCAGTTTTGCAGGATCATCACCAACAGCTTTAAATTTACTAGCAAGATTCATCTTCTGATCTTCCGGTAATTTACTCTTTAGAACTTCTGCAACACCCTCTTCACCTGTGGTAATAGATTCCAGAGTACGTTCAAATTGATCAAACTTAGCCTCTTCTACTTTAATAGTATCAAGCTGTTGTTGTAAAGCATTTGTTTTAGATACTTCAGCTTGTTTCTGAAACTGTTCCGCAACACGAGTACGGCCAGCACGTGCTGCCATTTGAGCAGCTATAGTGTTAATCTTAAACATATCCTTCTGATCACCAGTAGCAGACTCAGGATCAGTTGGTGCTTGGTCATAGGCTTGACGTAGGGTAGCTGATGCTGCTACATCCTCACCAACTTTTGTCGTGGCTTCATAGCCAGACTTAAAAGCGGCTGCAGGATCTATATATAATTCAGGCATAATTATTCCCTTTAAAACTGCTGTACGTTCAGATCTATATTAGCAGCAGACCCTTCGGTTCCACCACCACCATAACCATAGACATTCCCAGCACCATACTGATTCATGGCTGTTTGTGCATTTGTATACGGATTAGTTGGAGCGTTCCATGCTTGTGCCATTTGATTCATACCACCTGTTAACATACCAAGACCAGCACCGGTCTGAGCAATCCCTGCTGTTTGCATGCCTTTATTAGCAAGAGCTGCTTGTGTTTGTGCCATACCAGCAGCAGCTGGGGATTGAGAAGCACCAGACATTTGCATTAAGTTTGCAAGCATACTATTGTAAAACGAACCAAACGTATTTTGACCAAGAGTATTTAATGCTACTTGCTCACCACCAGATTGTAGTTGACCAGTAGCAGCCATACCACGACTAGTGGTCTGCATACCTTGTTGTAACTGCTGTTGATATGCTGGGCTATTCATAGCAATACTTGGATCAGCCATAAGAGCTTGTAATTGTTGTGCCGCTGCTGGACGATACTGTGAGTATGGATCATACTGACTAATGTTAGTATTACCCCCACCAGAACCACCACCAGCTTGACCACCACCAGCTTGACCACCACCACTTGATCCCATACCTAATGCATTTGTAACAGCCCCACCAGTTATAGAGTTTACACCACCAAGTATACCAACCCCAGCAGCCACCTCAGCAATAGTTATTCCTGCAGACATTTAGTATTCCAATCTAATAAATTATTAAGTTTCATTGTGTAACGATAGTCGGTAGTAATTTCATCACCATTAAACCCACCATCCATTCCTTGAATATCCCGTATAGCAACTAAATACATATCACCATTAGGGTTTAACACAGCCTGTGCATTAGGATATTTAGAATGATTAATTAAATAACCAGCGGGTGTCCTGCATTCGTTTAATCTCATAGGGGCTATAATCTCACCAGGTTTAATATGTGCCGTAGCAAACATACCTTTACCTTGAATAGGGGAGTTACCTTCAATTATAGAATAACTTCCATAAGGAAATGAAATACAATCACCTCGATATTTAGATAGTTGTTCTACTACAGCAGCATCCCAACCTGTTTCCATAAGCATCTCTCGATAGTCTTCACGATCAATCTCATGATATGTCGTACGTTCTTCAAGTTGTTTTGCTAGATGATCATGAAATATTTGTGGTGCTTTAAATAAAGTCTGCTCAAGAACCTCTACATTTGTTTCAGTAGTAGCATAAATATTCTGCCAAATAACTTCCTCTAATGTACGACCTATTTTACTTCCGGGAGGTGCAACAAACATATACGGAGCTGTAAGAACATTAACGTTACCATTACCATCTATAACTTCAATCTTACCCTTAAGCAAAACATTCATATGTTCCGACAAATGATACTGACCAACGATTAAGGAGTTAGCTGGGTATGTTGCTTCTCGAATATAAATACCAGGACCAAATCTATGTACAATAGAGTTTCTAACTTGTGGTTGTGTTAGCATTACTTCTACTAACTTCATTTTAGATTCTGTTGTTCTTAAATTAAATACAGGATCAGTGATAGTTTCAACTATTTCATTCATTAAAATATCCTTACATTAACCCTGTGCTTGTTGTGGTGTTGCTTGGTTTGTCTCAATTTCACCAATGTTGAAATCAACTTCGGCGGCTACTAAACGTATTGGTTGGTTTTCAGTACAAAGAAACTCCCAAGCACGTCGACGGTCTTGACCATTCTGATGTATTTGTGCTCGTTCTTTATTTAAATCTACTGATCTATAATTAGACCATGATTTATAGTCATCGCCTGTGTGTCTAACCTGTAGAGTAGCTGGGACTTTATCACCAACTAGTTCAACTCGATTGTAGAACTTTCGTTTTGTAGTTCCACTATCTAATATATTAGTAATAACTTTATAATAAATAGGAGCACCCGCATCTGTATATTGTGTATCTGAGATACTATATAAAGAACCGTTATCATCATCCATTAAAACAATAGTATTATTTACTCGTGTATAATAACTGGGTCTAAAATACTGCTCTGCATAAATACCAGGAACACCAGAACCACTTGTTCCAACTGCCCACATAGTCCAATTATGCCATACTTGTTCATTAAAGTCAAATACTAATGTAGTATTTAAATCATGTAAACTAAATAAATAAAACATATGACCATTTATTTTCATGGCATATGCAGTAACTTTACTAAAATTACTATTACCAAGAATGCGATCAATATGTGGTGTAGATATCTTTGATGGTGATGTACCATCTAACAAATAGATACCAGTACCAGTTGATTGTGAAACACCAATCCAAGCTACAGTCTGTTCAAACTGTACAATTGAATTACCATTAACACAACCAATTTCAATCTTATAAGGTGTTGCAGCAGCTAGTGGTGATGCCGTTGCATTAGCAGCATCATAAAAAAACTCTAATGACCATTGACCAAAAGCTAAAACATAGTTAAGATGTTTACAAATACCAACAGAGTTATCGGGTTCCTGCTCTGCACTAATATAATCTAAAGCATTCCACGAAGTTGGATCACCAACAGCACAGCTATAGATACGTCCATTAGGATCGCCAATAAATACATAACTATCTAAATAACAAATACCTGGAACAATTCCAGATGTTACAGGAGTAGTTACAGTTGCTAGCGTATGTGATGTTTTAGCAATCGTATAACAATTAGTTTGATTATGAAAAAACAAATAATTACTACTACTAGTTATTGTAAAATAACACTGTTTAACTGTACCTGTAATAGTACCTATTGTTGTTGTTGCATAAGTAGTTGGATCAATTTGATATACAGTATTATTAACTACTGCAAAGATAGAGCCATCATAATAAGCAACGCCCTGTCCGTCTGAAGAGGCTAATGCTGGTGATGGATTTAAATTAATTAAACCTGGGCGTTTAATAAACTCTTTTCTACCACTACTAGACTCGAAGTAACCATTAACGTTCTTAGAATCTTTAGTTAGAGTTCCATCCCTTGTTTCTATTAATTGTGTTAATGGTATACGGTCTATTGGCATAAGCTCTTAATATTAAGGTAAGTTATTTGATGACGGATTGCCCATACGCATATCAGGCATAAAGAATGTAGAGTAGGATTCAACATCCCAACCTTCTAATTCTTCCTTATACATCTTAGCACGCAAAGCAATTTCTTGACGATGATTGCCAGGAACACTATATTCAATAGCTAGCTGATCAGCAAGATTCCAAACCAAAACATTCATCCACTCAGTGGGAAAGTCAGGGATAGCTTGTGCCGTCATAATGTCTTGCATAGGTTGTTGCACTACAAAGTGTAACTGTAAGTTAGACTGTGTATATGAATCTGGTGTAACGTATAAGTATACATTACTTGTTGTATTACGAACATCCATGTACAGTGAGTTAGGTGTACCAGTACTAAACTTAGAACCTAACATATTGTATTCTTGTTTACTCAACAACTGAATCTGCACATCATCAGTAGATGGTGTTACAGTAATGTTACGCATCCATGCTTGAATGACCTTAAATGGTTTATCAGTATTAAGATCTACTGTCCCTGTTGAAGCTGGTCCTATGACGTAAGATGTTTGTCCTGCCACAAGAGGCAACACTAACTCATTAACCTTCCAGAGTTTTAATCCAGAAGTAGCCATCTGTTTAATAAACAGGTTTAAAGCAAGCGATGCATTAGCTATCGTAGCTGCATCAGGAGTATCACCCAGTTCTAAAACACCCAGCTTACGTAAAGCAAGCTGAATGATTTGATCTCTGGTAACGGTAAAAGTAGTAGACATCTAACCTCCAAAGAGTGTTTTAATTGCTTTATCAAGGCCAATAGTTTGTGCTATAACAACAGCAAGGGCTCCAAGAGCTAGATATTTAATCTGCGATAGATTCTTTTCTATACTTGCCATTGTTCTAGAGAGATCAGATGTAGACTTACGAAGCTCTTTAATATCATCATCATGGTTGTCTGTCTTAACTTCTAGTCGTACTACACGATTTTCAAGAGCTTCAACTGTCATAATTAAACTTTCAATTCTTCCCATGCTACCATGGTTTCATTCCATGTGTATTGTTTACCATCAGTTGGCATAGGTGTTGGCGCATCCCAAGTCCATGTAGATTCATTCAATACCCAGCTTGGAAATGGTTGTGGTGCATAAAACACATCGTTTGTAGCATCATATATGTAACCTATTCCAGCATAGTTGCCTCGCAAAGGAGTACCACCATTAAGGTGCTGATTACCCAATGTGTTGTAGCTCGTTTGTATCCAAGTGCCTGGGCTAGCATCTACAAAAGAATTAAAAAAGTCAGATTCAGCAACAATAACTTGCACAACTTTTCCATCTAAAACTTTAGCAAAATGACTCATGCTGTATAACTCCCTGATGCTGTAAATTTCATAATAGTATTGCCACCTGAAGTCGTAACTGTAGGTGAGCCAGTTGTAATAGTTGAATAATTGGCAGTTGGTACAGAAACAATTACAACACCAGAGCCACCAGCAGCGCCAGCGAAACCAACTCCACCAGAGCCTGCACCACCACCGCCACCACCAGTATTGGCAGTTCCAGCAACACCATTTGTCGTAACACCACCAGCACCACCACCACCAGCTCCACCAGCGCCGGCACCTGCTAATCCACCACCACCACCACCACCAGCATAAGTAACGGCAGAACCTGTAATTGAATTAGATGCACCCACGCCACCTACGCCACCAGAAGCCCCACTAACTCCAACTGCACCAGCACCACCACCACTTGCTACTGTGTAATTTGGTGCACCACTAGAGCCACCGCCACCACCGCCAAAACCTTGACCAGTAGTTCCTGTTCCAGCAGATGCGCTTGAGCCAGCCCCACCTCCAGAACCACCATTTCCACCATTGGTTGTATTTGAGCCACCAGAACCACCGCCAGTAGCAGTTAATCCTAAACCTGTTGAATTATTACCATTTGTTTGTCCAGCACCACCAGACCCTATAACAAATGAATATGTTGTTCCTACAGTTAATGTACTTGTTCCAGAAAGTAAACCACCTGCTCCAGCACCTGCACCTGTATAACCACCAGCATTACTAGAACCACCGCCACCACCGCCAGCTACAATTAAATAACTAGCAGAATAAGTGTAGCCAGCAGTAGAAATTTGCACCCAAGAGCTACCTAAATATGCCTCATAAGCTGATGTAGTAGTGTTATAACGAACCATTCCTACTACAGGACTTGCTGGTCTTTGTGCTGTAGTGCCAGAAGGCAGTCCTATATATCCAGTATTTGTAAATGTATTATCTTGGTCTGTCCAAGGGATAGCGTTTAATTCAGCCGCAACTAGGCGAAGTTCAACACGATCACCTGTACTAAAGGCAGAAGCAGTTGTACCATCTTGTGCCCTAGTAATTGTAAATGTATCTGTTGATCTTGCTGTTACTTTAACAATCTCAATTGGTGTACCAGAAAGACCCTGCAGTGTACAGTAGAAATATTGTGCCCCAGTAAGGACTGGAAACAAAGCACCAGCACCACCAGCAACTGTAAGGGATGTGGCTACGTTAGTAATACTAGACGCTAGCGTTGTTGCTGCATTATTTGTAAATTGTAAATTAGACATAGATACTATCCTATTGTATTATAGTTAATTGGTGACCCATTCACTGCTTTTGTATATACTGATCGATAATACGTTTTAGTTAATGTATTAACCGTTTGAATTAAATCTGTTGTTAATGTCGGAGTAAAATGAAATAGAACAAACACATTAGCAGATTCCGGTCTTGTGAACGGTGGGGCTTGATAATCAGCTACACCCCGTACAAAGTCTTGCGGTTGTCTGGGTTCCCAACACCGCTCATCAACCATAAAACCATCCCAACGTTTACGAAGCTCACCGGACTTAACAATACGCCCACATGATTCACAAATACAATTCCAACTACCTCGGACATAGTTTGATTGATAGCTCATAGCTTATACCAGACTAGCATCATAAATTGGCAAATCACCAACACCAACATATGTATTACCTTGGGAAGTAGTAATAGTCATCTCAAGTCTATAAGTGACCTCACTGATTCCATTAACTACTCTTTGAGATGCTGTCATATTAGAAATAACAGCTGTTCCACTTAATATTGCAGATGGACTTGGATCAGTACCATTCATTACAATTACAGAACACGTAGCTGTTGAGATAGTCTCAGAGGGGGATAACACTTGCGAAAAGTCAAATGTAAATAACTCGGACTCTGTAGTAATCTTATATGAAAAACTATCAGCCATTTGGATTCCTAAATAATAATATGATACGTGATTTAATAATAGATAATGATCTTTGTGCCGATCGAACTACGCTAGTAGTGTTTTTAGCAATACTAATTAATCGTTCTTTGGGCTGTACAATAAATGTAAACTTAGCAACAGCTCCAAACTTCTTAACAAACTCTGCAAACATTGATAGTGTAGAAACACTAACATATGTTAATTGTTTATATATAAATGTAGATAAAAAAGTTATTGAGTTAGATAAATAACTTAAAGTTTTTAATAACTGCCTTACAATAGTGCTACTGGATATAGATACTATTGTTAGTATCTTAGACAATATTAAATGTCTAGCAATAGTTATTATACTACTTTCAATTACTATTAATATCTTAACAATTGCTTTACCAATAAGTGAAGTACTATTAGATACAATATTTATTGTTTTAAAAAGAGCTTTAAGGACGGAGGTAATTGAACTGCTTACATACGTAATTGTTTTTGAAATAGCTTTAGATGTTGTTACTGTTGTGGTACATATCTTAACAAAAGCAACTAAATGAAAAGCTGATTCAGTAAGTACTGCTAGGGTAGTATCTGTAATCGTAGCAAAGATTTTAGCTATTGCTCGACTAACAACTACGGCACTAGTTGACGTATAGCTTAATAATTTAATTTGTAGTTTAACTAAGCTTGATACCGATGTACTCAACACTGTTAATGTTCTTGTAAACGCCCTTAACAAACTACTTGTAGTTGTTGATACAATAGCTATAAACTTAGATAATGCTTTTTTAATTGTTGTTAAAGATGTAGATACAATATTTAATAATTTATTAATAGTTTTAACTACTGTAATTAAACTACTAGAACTTGTTGTTAAAATCTTACCAATAACTTTTACAATAATAGCTGTTGATGTTAAAGTACTACTTAATGTTTTTAAATAAGAAACAACTTTAACTATCGTATTAGTAGTTGTTGAAGTTATTAAGAGTGTTCGTAAGTAAGTCCCTAGACGTATCAATGTTCTACTAGTTATAGAAGTAATATTTAATGTTCTAAAATAGCTAACTAACTTTGAAACAGTAGACACACTTGTTGATAAATATGTCAGTGCTTGTGTATAGGCAGTATGACTTGCTCCATTTAAAACAAAAGTATTAAGGGCTCCAGAGTTAAGCGTCATAAAAAAATGCTTTACCTGCTGGGTAATCACAAAATACTTTACTTCCAGCTGTCACATTGATTGCAGCGCCTGCAGCGGAAGATGCTAATATTGTTGTTCTGGCTAATGTAGTACCAGACAATGTGTAGGTCCCTAAACCTACTTCCCAGTTCGTGCCATCAGTAATAGTGTAATAGGTTGTATTACCATTACCGATGGTCGAAAAGGATTGATACCCTGTTACAGCCCCTGCTAAAGTAAGAGTACCAGTACCAGTAGTATTGGTTGTTTCTTGAACACGATCCACTAAAACGAGAGCCATAATATTCCTATACTATATTAACTAAATTGTACTTTAAAAGTAAACTGAATACTGTCGCCAGTGTTAAGTGCAATACCAGTAAAGTCACCTTTAACAAACAAGTTACCTGATGTTGAGGCATCAAACACACCAGCATTAGTAATCGTTTCAGATGTACCAGCTGTTTGAGTACCAACTACTTGGAATGTGTCGTTTGTTACAGATGTTGTTTGTTGTGTGACTGTTCCACTTACTCGAGGTGTTACCTCAGTAAATAGAGTTGTATCAGTAGCGCCTGTTGTACCAGCACCCGTTCCCCAAGCAACATACTGAGGAACAGTACCACCGCTGTTTAAGCGACTAGTAACAATAGCTTTACCTGAGTTGACTAAAAGTGTAGCCATTTTTTAATTCTCCAGAAAAGTCGTTTGATTGGGTTTTTGTGCCAATAGTCTATTACGCCAAGTTCAACTACAGTACCGTCCGCACGGATAACCGTAGCGGACAGTTGTAGTTCTCTTGCGTTGCTGTTTGCAACTTGCATTACTGAACGCCCTGTTTAACCAGTTCAAGTACTACGGAGAACACCAGTG
>Ga0208259_1000238_pt1 | contig 19220 bp, 9 predicted proteins | sample CryBogCBH22May08_FD_184618 | JGI IMG/M metagenome (GOLD analysis project Ga0208259, IMG submission 184618) | Freshwater microbial communities from Crystal Bog, Wisconsin, USA - CBH22May08 (SPAdes) | ecosystem: Environmental > Aquatic > Freshwater > Lake | place: Crystal Bog, Wisconsin, USA... | reverse complement strand
CAATAAAACGAGTATTGCCAGCAGATATGCGACCTTTAGCTGACCGTTTTGATTGGACTTTAGGTCAAACTTATGGCCAGTATCAAGATAATATAAATCTTTTTGATAGAGATGGTTCTGGTGTATTGTTAAATAAATTCTACGCTAAAAACAAATATGACCAAGTATTCAAATGCTTGTGGAATAATAATGGCGGAGCAGTATCAGATGAACCACATTTCTTACCTGGCCAAATGTCAAGCACCAATGTGTTTACAGGTGCAGATGGATATAAATGGGTTTACTTATATACAATTGAAGGTATTACAAAACAAAACTTCTTAGATAGTAAATGGCTTCCTTTGCCTACTGCTAATTATCCAGGTCTTGGTACAACTTCAGTTAATTCTGGCAATATACCAATAGTTGGAGTAATAGATGGTGGCGCAAATTACTACCAATCTAATACAGTAGTGAACATTATAGGCACGCATATTACTCCAGCCAAAGCTACTGCGGTTGTCAGTGGTGGAATTATTACAGATATCATTGTAACAGATCCTGGTTCAGGTTATATATCTGCAACAATTCAAATCGTTTCATCGACAGGTACTGGAGCAAATGCGATTGTTTATGTTTCTCCAATTAATGGCCATGGTTCTGATCCATTCCAAGAATTAGGTTGCAGAAATATGATGGTGACTCAAACATTTACAGGTAATGAAGGTGGAATAATTCCTACTGATATTAAATATCGCCAATTAGGATTCATTGTTAATCCTGTTTCAAAGACTTCATATCCATATCAATGTCAACAAGAAATATATTCATTGACAACTGATATTATTGTAACAACAGGTACTGGCTCTGATGGGTATATTAGTGATGAGGTTGTATTCCAAAGTATCGACAATACTTTAGCAAATGCTTCATTTACTGCTACATGTTTATCATTTGGTTCTTCAAACAACTTGGTAAAACTAATAAATACAAGTGGAACAGCAAACGCAAATCAATTATTGATAGGTGATACTTCTGAAACAATTCGAACTGTGTTATTTGTCAGTCCATCAGATGTTATTCCTTATTCTGGATATATAACATATATCGAAAATAGGCAAGGTATACAAAGGTCAGTTGACGGAACAGAACAAGTTAGATTAATTGTAGAATTCTAAGGATATTAAATGGCACTAAATTTCAATGTTTCACCCTATTATGATGATTTTGATCCAAACAAAAACTTCCATAGAATATTGTTTAAACCAGGTTTTGCGGTTCAAGCTAGAGAACTGACACAATCACAAACAATTCTACAAGACCAAGTTTCTAAATTTGCGGATTCTATATTTGCTAAAAATACTCCAATTAGTGGTGGTAAATTAACACTAAACACGAGTGTTAATTATTTGAAATTAAATCCAACACAAGCTGGTATTTTGATTGATGTTAATCAATTTGTTGGCCAACTAATTCAAAATGCTAATGGTGACATTTTAGCTAAAGTTGTTGCAGTTGCTGCAGCCACAACACCTACTACTGGTACTCCTGATCCAGACACTCTGATTGTATCTTACCTTTCTGGTTCTAATTTTGCAGCACAAGATACAATCTATACAGTAAATAATCAAAATATTTCAGCTACAATTATTACAGATACCGGCACAAATTATCCAGTTGGAAAAAGTTCAATCGCTTCAATTTCAGATGGTGTGTTCTATGTTGTAAATGGTTACAACACTTCAGCTACGTCTGGTACAAATTATTCTATCGGCAATTTTGTTAATGTGTTATCTCAAACAGCAATATTAGACAAATATGATAGCGTTCCAAATTTACGGGTTGGCTTAAATATTGTAGAATCTGTTCAAACTTATGTAGATGATATTAGTTTACTTGATCCAGCTGATGGTTCACCTAACTTCCAAGGTCCAGGAGCTGACCGTTATGTGATTTCATTACAACTAGTTTCACTTCCGTTAGCTTTAGGTGGCGATAATGGTTTCATTGAGTTAATGCGCCTTGAAGGTGGCCAAATTAAAAAACAAGTAGATGGTTCAGTTTATTCAACCATTGATGATTACTTTGCTAAACGCACATTCGATACTAATGGTAACTATGTTGTCAACGACTTCAAATTAACTCCATCAGCTAATATTTCCAATAATGGGTTATATGATTTAAAAGTTGGTAAAGGCGTTGCTTACGTCAAAGGATATCGTTTAGAAAATCAATCTGATTTAACTTTAACATCTAATAGAGCAAGAACAACCAATTCAATCCAAAATGATTCTACATTTATGGAATACGGTAACTATTTCTTTATTGATACAATAAATGGTTTCTTTGATGCTTCAAACATTGCTAAAGTTGATTTACATATAACACCGTCTGCCAATATTGCTCAAGGTACATCAAATACTTATAATTCAACTGTAGCTGGCACTTCACGGGTACGAAATGTTGAATATGTAGCCGGTAGTTCAAGTGATACTTCGACTTATGTGTATAAAGTTTTTTTAATGGATATCGAAAGTTCTATCTTAACTGGTAATTGTGGTCTTGCATCTGCTAATACAGTTATATTTAATGAACGAAATCCTGGTGATCCTCTTCGTTCTTCTGCTAATGGTGCTTATGTTGGTACCACAATTACAGTAGATTATGGACCATCTCAAGGCGACACTAGAAAAGTTATTGCTTATGATGGAGTGATGAAAAAAATAACTGTCGATTCACCATTTACGGTTGTACCAACTACTGAATCTATACTATCTCTGCATTTTAATATTGCTGCGGTCAATTCTATTGCAATCGCTAACACATCTTATGATTTATTATCATCAGGTAATATTAATGCTCTAAGTAAAAATAATGGACAATTAACGGGTCTAACTCAACTAAGTCAGCCAGGTACTCCAGAACTAATCTACTCAATTGGTTATCCTTATACCGCTACAGTATCTAATACTTTCTTTCAAACAACTCGTGAATTTAAGTCAGTTAGTTTTAGTACCACTGGCCAAATCTCATTGAGTGGCGGTGAACCATTTCAATTCTCAGCAGCTAATCCATCACAATATATCATAATCAACAATGCAACAAATCAAATTGTTCCTATGACCGATATTGTTGGTATCTCTGTTGATGCAGGACAAAAAACAGCAACAGTTACAGTAAGTGGTGGTTCGATTGGTATGCAAGCCAATATTATTGCACCACTCAGTACAACTAATGCTTCAGACAATGGTTATATACTTAAAATCAAAAATCTGATATATGGTAACACAAGTAATGTATATCCTTCTGGCACTTCTGTTGATGCTAATAATTTTGTTGACTTAATTAATGCTCAAACATATATCAAATCTGGTGGGTTTGTTAGTGCTGGTCAACCACAGTCTTTATATGTGTCTGATGTTAAACGTATTGTTAAAATTATAGATACAAAAGGTGCACCATTATTACCCAATCTAATTACAGACTCATCTTATGATATATCTCGTAATTATTCATTTGATAATGGCCAAACAGATAATTATTACAATCACGCTTCAATTAAATTATTGCCAGGACGACCAGTTCCTACAGGTAATTTAGTTGTCATTTACGATTATTATGACCACAAAGGTGGTGATGGTTACTTCTCTGTTGAATCTTATTTGGCTGCAGCTGACGGCGGTGTTTCAAATAGTCCTGAAAATTATGCTTCTATTCCATCATATACAGCAAAAGACGGCACATCATATCAATTAAGGGATTCAATTGATTTTAGACCTAAAGTAATGAATGCAACTAATGTCTTCCAATTAGATGGTAAAAACACCAATTTCTATATTCCTGTTGATGGTTCATTATTCGTATCTGATTATTCATACTATTTGGCTAGAAAAGATTTACTTGTACTAAGTAAAGATAAGAGTTTCCAAATTGTATCAGGAACTCCAGATATCAATCCATTGTATCCAACTCAACCAGATGGTTCATTATTGGTTGCTAATCTATCACTTGACCCGTATACAGCTTATGTTCCAAGTGAAGTGCCTAATGGGTTATTACCTAATCTTTCTATCGAATATGTTAAGCATAAACGCTGGACGATGAGTGATATTTCAGATTTACAAACTCGTGTTAATAATATTGAATATTACACAGCGCTCAATAATTTAGAAAAATCTGCACAAACTCAACAAGTGCCAGATGTCAACGGATTAAATAGATTTAAGAATGGTATCTTGGTAGATGACTTCTCTAGCTTTGCTACAGCAGATTCAACCAATTCATATTTCAATGCTTCTATCAATCGCCGTGAAAGAAAATTAACAGCCTCTCAAGTTGTGGACAATTTCCCATTACAATCTCCATGGACAACCGCTTCACTTAATAATTTAGACAATGCTTCAGAAGAAACATTAGGTGTTTCTATACATAACCTTGGCCATTCAAATATATTTACATTACCATATACTTCTGCTAACTTAGCTTCACAAACATTGGCAAGTAGTGTTATTAATGTTAATCCTTATGCGACACCAATTTATCAAGGCGTTGTATCATTAACTCCACCAATGGATAATTGGGTAGATAATACTAAGCAACCAGATTTATTAATTGTTGATCCTAATTTACAACTATATCAATCCAGTAACACAATCAACGCATTGTCTGCTGGTGACTGGAAAGTTATTCCTGGTACACAAACATCATCTTCGACTTCTGTTTCTCAAGTAAATCATGGTGCTTATGTTGGAGTATTTGGGTCAGTTGTCGGACAAACGACAACCACAACAAAAACATATGCTTCATCTTCACAAACTACTACTTTAGGTTACTATGATAATTTAGGATCTTCATACTCAACTAACAATGGTTATATTACTGATATCAGTATTCTACCTTATATCAGGTCACAACAATTATTAATTCGTGCTAATGGATTATTAGTCAATACTCCAATTTCAACTTGGTTCGATGGTATTAATGTGAATCAATATATTCATAGTCCTGATATTATTGAATTAAATAATCCAGTTGGAACATTTAATGTAAATGACACTATTGGTTACTACGATAATAATGCTTTCAATCCAATTGCTACAGTAGTTGCTGTGTATTATTATCCAAATGCAGCTAAAGTTCGTTTAAGTGTTGTTTCAAATTACCATACAAGTTATGTTGGTGAAGAAAATATATCAATTGTGCAAAATGCTACGTTTGATATTAATGGTAATTATGTAGGAACAACAGCACACGGAACAATAACTACAACTAATATTATTAGTGTACACAAAACTGGTACTGTTACTGGTGTTGGTGGTTCTTATATTGATGCTGCATCTAATAATGTACGTTATTATAAAGTATACACTAATCATGGTGCGTTTGCTGACAAGTATAGTATTTGGGGTTCACCAAAAGCAACAGGCAATTTACCTGATGGTACATTTGATTTTACTGTGCCTGTAACTGGACTTTATTATCCTAGAGTTTCAACTGATGATGCTCAATCTGGTACTATTAAAATTAATGGTGTAACAGTTTGGACTTCTTCATTACAATCAGGTAGTTACAACGATTTAGCAGCAGTAACATTAACCGCTGGTACAAATACTGTTGAATTCAGTATGACAACATCACAAGATGATGGAGATGCTTATGTTGCGTTTGCTATAGCAGGTTCACCTTGGACTGGACCAACAACTCCAGGCCATTGGAATTATACACAAGTCCAATCAATCAATAATGGTAAAGGCCAACCAACAAATGCTAAAGGCCAACCAATTAATAACTATAAAGGTAACACGGGTGTAACTACTACAACACAAGCTGTATGGGTTCCTGGAACTGTTCCACAGTTATCACCATCTACTGTGTTTGATACTGGTTCATTGACATTCAGTTCACCTCCTACAAATGTTGGTGCTCATTACAGATTTACTGGTGGTGGTGATTATTACACAGGTGTAACCCAATTCACATTAAGTGGAATTGCTAGTGATATTACTGACTTTTATGTTGGTTCACAAATTAAAGTAAACACAACATTTGTTTCGTTCAATCCATTAACTGGTGCTGCTAAAACAGAAACCCAATCATATTCTTCAACCATTGTTGCCTATACTGCCGCAACCAGAACTGTATACTTAGCTTCACCTGGCATCAATGTATCTGAAGGATATAATAATGATGTTAATGGTTCTATAACTTCTACTTACACAATTGATGGAACTGAAACTAATTATAAATTAACAGCAATTAATGGTGGTTTATCTAAACTATCCACTGATGAGAATGGTAATTTTGTTGGTATATTTAATATTCCAGCTAACACATTTAAAACAGGTGACCGAGTATTCCGTGTAGATAATCGAATTGTTGCTTCTGATCCTACTACAGCTACTTCTTATGCTGAAGCTACATTTACAGCATCTGGATTATCTACAAAATCTCAAGCAATTGATTTTTCTCCATCAATAGATTCAGCTGCTGGTACTTTTACACAAACAAGTTATAAAGCAAACCAATTAGTAAATACGGTAGTTACTTATACTCCATATGATCCAGTAGCACAGACATTTATTGTAGATAAAACAAACTTCCCTAATGGTTCATATCTTACTTCGTTGAAAGTTTTCTTTGCTACTAAACCAACAACAACAAATGCACCAATTACATTATCAATTGTTGGTACTACGAATGGTTATCCAAATGGAGCAGTATTAGATTATTCTACTGTTACTTTGACTTCCGATTTAATCAAAACATCGACAACACCACATTACTTAGATTCTAACACATTTACTGAATTTGTATTTTCTGCGCCAGTGTACATTCAATCTGGTGTATTGTACGCATTTATGTTAAAATCTCCATCTGACGAATATACTTTATATTATGCTGCACAAAATGGTACAGCGATTTCTTCTTCTGTTAAGAACTTACCATCAGATCCAACACCAAGTACAATTACTAAAATTGGTACTGCTCCTTATGTTGGTTCATTATTTGAATCTCAAAATGCTCTTACATGGACAGCTGACCAAGGTAAAGCTCTGATGTTTGTTCTTGATAGATGTGTATTTGATACTACAAAATCTCCTAGGTTACCATTTGTTACACCAAGAGGTTTACCATATCGTAAATTGACAACTCAAGATATTAAATATTATTACGATGCTAACACAATATCTAGTGTATTAGGAACTGTAGCTCCAGGTGATGTATATTCTGATGCTTACAATTTGACAACTACTGATTTTGTTCCTACATCAACATCAATTAATTATTCATATCGTTCTACTTTAAATGATGCTATCCATACAGTAACTTCTGAAAGTCCAGCAACACCTGGCAAATATGGTAGCCCAACATATGATAACATATATTTGAATGACGGATTAGGCCAGCGAGTTCTTGTAGCTAATTCTGATACATCTTTTGTGATGTATGGTACAATGAATTCAGTTGATGATGCTGTTAGTCCTATCATCTCAGATGATGGTATTTCATTATATAATATTCTATCTATTACAAATAATATGCCAATATATGGTGCTTCAGTAACAATAGCAAATGGTGGTACAGGATACAATGTAAGTTCTATGGTGGTATCAGTTTCTGCTCCAGATAGTCCATCAGGCACTCAAGCTTACGCTACTGCTAATGTTGATGCTAATGGTATAATCCAAAACTTAGTGTTTTCTGATGTTGGTTCTGGTTATTTTACCACACCAGAAATTATAATTACAGATTCAACTACTCGATTTGGTAATACAGATGTATCATTAATTGTTCAGGGTGAAACTTCACCTACTGGAGGAAATGCCGCAACTAGATACATGACTAAGAAGGTCGTCTTACCAGTAGGTAATGATTCTGGTGACTTACGAGTTTATTATACTGCTTATCGTCCATTTGGTTCAGATGTATTAGTGTATTACAAGATTTTAAATAGAAACGATACAATGAAATTTGAAAATGCTGGTTGGCAATTAATGACAACCTTATCATCATCTAATGTATATTCTAAATCTCAAAGTGATATGATTGAATATGAATGTGCTCCTGGTATGAATAATGTAGCTGATGATGCTATTTCTTATTTGAGTACCAATGGTACAACATATACTTCATTCAGTCAATTTGCTATTAAGATTGTAATATCAGCATCAGATTCAACTAATGTTCCTTTCTTAACTGATATAAGAGCATTAGCATTACCTTCAGGAACAGGACTATAATATGTTAGTTAAAGTTAATGATTCTAATTTTATTCGAGACACCAATTCTCGGGCCTTAATTAACCAAGATTATGCAGCCCGAGATGAATATCAAGCTAAAGTTAAAATGTTAACCACTCAAAAAACTGAAATAAATAGAATAGATACTGAAATAGGCCAAATGAAACAAGACCTATCGGAAATTAAAAATCTATTAATACAGTTAAATTCAAAATAAGGCAATTATGGCTATCTTAGTAAATCAAATTAGCGTAGCAAACACATTCGGTGAATGGGTTACTTCGACTGTTCAACTTATCAATGAGTCTAACACTTTAGGGTATAGTGATTGGCAGAAACCAACAGGAACTCTATACTTAGCAGAACCAACAGTTGGATTAAATGTTACCGGCAATATTATTGCTAGTAATGTAACAGTTAATGGGGTTTTCTCCTTAGCTGGAACAATGCAGGTAAATAATTCTATACAAGTTGGCACATACGCAAATACAACTTATTTAAATGTAACCGGTCCAGGTTTGTCAGCAAATGTTGCCAATAATATGACAATTGGTGGAACACTAACAGTATCAACAATTAATGTAAATACTTTGACCAATGCTTATTTGAGTTCTTCATTTGCTCAAGCGAATGTGGCTTATAATTATGCCGGTGCTGCTTTTCTTCAGGCAAATGCAGCTTATGTTCTAGCTTCTTCCGATTTGGCATATACAACCGCAGCATTTAATAAAGCAAATACTGTTGGTGTTCTATCACAGGCTGGTTATAACCAAGCAAATACAGGAACAGTGCTAGCACAATCTGGTTTTGATAAAGCTAACTCAGCCAACACATTAGCACAATCTGGTTTTGATAAAGCTAACTCAGCCAACACATTAGCACAATCTGGTTTTGATAAAGCTAACTCAGCCAACACATTAGCACAATCTGGTTTTGACCAAGCTAACTCAGCTAATACACTAGCACAATCCGCCTTTAATAAAGCAAATACTGGCCCAGCATTCACTTCTCAGTCTAGTTCTTATCAATTACAATTGTCAGACGTTGATGGAGTAATTTACTTAACTTCAGGATCAGCTGTAACTATTCCAGCAAACACGACTGTTGGATTTGCTAATGGATCTCGTATGAAAGTAATAAATGGTACTTCTGGCAGTATCACACTAGATTCAAGTAGTGTGACTTCATATACCTCTAACACTTCTAATACCGGATTAACCGGCAACAGAACACTTGCACAATATGGTGTATCTGAATTAATTAAAGTGGGTACTGATTTATGGTATATTTCTGGTTTTGGATTAACATAAATAGTATAATAAACGATAAAGAAAAATTATGGCCGCTGGATACCAAGAACTATTTTTAGAACAAGGCACCTCATTCAATAGCACAATCACTTTAGATGATGTGTATGGTGAGACCTATAATCTATACAATTTCTCATCCTCTAGTCAAATGAGAAGGTCGTATTATTCAGCCAACACAACTGCTGTGTTTGCTACAACTATTAATCCAACCAATGGAGATATTCTCTTGAGTTTGGATGCACCAACAACAGCGAACATTTATCCAGGTCGTTATGTTTATGATTTGGTAATTTATTCTAACACTGATGCAGCTAACAATACTATAAGGATATTAGAAGGTATAATCAATGTAACGCCTAGTGTAACAAGGTTCTAAAATGGCTAATCAGACAATAGGTAAAATAAAGGTTGTCGTAAACAACCAAGGATTAGGACCAATTAATGTTAAGCAAAGTAATCAGCTAGAAAGTAAGATTAGAACAATAAGTTATGGTCAACCGTTGGAGTTACATAACGCAGTGGATTTACAGATTGGCCAAGGAGCTAATACTGGTGACGCAATCATATATGATTCTAATACCGGGATTTTTAAAGTATCAACTATTACATCAACAAACGCAGCTTATGCAAATGTAGCCAATACAGTATTAGAAGTATTTGGTGGAACATTCTAAAGGGAAATAAAAATGGCTACACAAACATTAATTCAGTTAAAATACTCAACTGTCACCTCTGTTCCGGCTACACTTTCTCAGTCTGAACCAGCTTATTCATTTATATCAAATAAACTCTTTATTGGTACAGGTTCAACCGTTGTTGCGATTGGTGGTCAATTTTATACTGGATTACTTGACGCTAATACTTCTTACGCAACACCAGGTACTATCGTAGTCAGAGATTCTGTAGGCAGTTCACAATTTAATGGTATACTAGCAAATACAATCAGTTCAAATACAACAATCTATGCTGGAATTTCATATGCTGCACCATTAGGTGGCGCAACAAATCCTTTGATGGGGTCTGATGGCAATGCTAATAATTATGTTCAAAACTATGTACGAAATGTAAACAACGGGTTAAACGCTTCATCTGATTGGATTGCTTATCCAGATAATGGCACAGATACAAATGGTTGGATTGACATGGGTATCGGCAGTTCCACCTATGGTGACCCACGTTACAATGTATCAGGACCCAATGAAGGTTATATTTTGATGTCTGCTCCAGCAGGTTCAGGCACATCAGGTAATTTAGTATTTGGTACCGATTCAACTGGTACATATAATGACATTGTGTTTCAAACTGGTAGTTTGACCAGTGGTTACAATCCACTTGCCCACTTTAGAAATGGCCAAGGTTTGGTTATTGATATCACAACCTCATCATCCAGTAATTCATCTGGCGCTTTAGTTGTCAAAGGTGGTGTAGGTGTTAAAGGTGCTGTATATGCTGACACTTTGTATGACGGTGGTTCTCGTGTAATATCTGTAATTAATACAAATTCTGGTCCTGGTATTACTGTATCAAATTCAAAATCTGGCAATACTGATACTATTACAATTAATAATACTGGTGTAATATCATTAACTGCTAATACTGGCGATGTAACTTCAAATGCTACAACAGGTAACATTGTATTTGGTTTAGTTACAACTGCTGTAACTGCTGGCACATACGGCGGAACTACACAGATTCCAACGATTACAGTAGATGCCAAAGGTCGTATAACTTTTGCTGGTAATAACACTGTTGCAACATCATTCACTGTTTCAGGTAATACTGGTTCAGGTACACAAAATGGTGGTGGCACATTAACAATTCAAGGTAATGGTACAGGTATCGTTTCAACTGTTACCGGTTCTGGTGGTAGTGAAACAGTCACACTTTCACACGATTCAACAGTTCTCCGTTCTAACACAACAACAGTTGGTACACAAACAATTACATCTGATTTAATTATATCAGGTAATGTAACTTTATTAAACCCATCATCATCATTTAATGTACAATCTACAACAGTAGCTACTGGTGATTCATTAATTAAATTAGCTGCTAACAACTTTGTTGGTGATGTAATTGATATCGGGTTCTACGGCCAATCATATACAGGTTCATCTTTAGCCTATCACGGTTTAGTTCGTGAAGGTATAAATGGTACTAAACCTGGTGACTTCTACTTATTCCAAAATCTTGCTACAGACCCAACGGGTAATGTAGTTAATTATGCTTCATTACAATCTGCCAACTTAAATGCTGGTATTGTTAAAGCAAATAGTACATACGCATCAAACGGTTCAGTATCAACTGGTATATACAACGGTGCATATACTGATGGTATTATTTTAGACTACTCAACTGGCAATGGTCGTATTTCTGTTGGTGGTTCAGATGGTATAACATTATATAATAACGCTGACTCTACCAGAAATGCTTTACTTGCTATTAGTTCAACAGGTAACATTACGACTGGTGTTTGGCAAGCTACAGCAATAACTGCTAGTTATGGTGGTACAGGTCTATCAAGTGTTGCCAATAATACAATCGTATATGGTTCTGGTTCTACAGCATTCAACACATTAGCAATTGGTTCTAACACTCAAGTGTTGATGGTCAATTCAACTGGTTCTCCAGTTTGGGGTTCAATCAATTTAAATAGTGCCGCAGTCAATGGTGTGTTACCTGCTACCTCTGGTGGTACAGGCCAATCATCTTATACGATTGGTGATATTTTATATGCTTCAACATCATCCGTAGTATCAAAACTGGCAGCAGGTACATCTGGTTATGCTTTAATAGCAAACGGCGCCGGTGTTGCTCCATCTTATCAACAAGTAAGTTTAACTGCTGGTGTGTCTGGTACATTACCAGTATCATCAGGTGGTACAAGTTCTTCATCATTTACTGCTAATGGTGTTGTGATTTCATCTACAACAACTACTGGGGCTCTGACTGCTGTAAGTGGTTCTGCTTACCAAGTGTTACAATTAAGTGCTTCTGGTATACCAGTATTTTCTGGATTAAATGGTGGTACTTTTTAGTCGATAAATATAACTTTACAATTCTTAATTATTAGGAGCACCAAATGACCGATGACTTGAATTTTTTAAATCATTACACTGAAACACTACACGAAAACTTTGATGCTATTATCAAACAAAATATTGTGTTTCAGACCAACTTAAAACTTGCAGAAAAAGAATTAGCAATTCTCGCTGATGCTAAAACAAATATAGGCAAATTGACGGATGAAAACCGTGAATTAAAAGGCAGAATTGGCCAACTAGAACAATTAATGAGCAGCCTTAAAACTGTTGATGAAGATAAATCTAGGTTACAATTTGCATTGAATGAAACATCTCAATCAAGTAATTCATTGAAAGCAGAAGTAAATAGCCTGAACCAAGAATTAACGAGAATGAAACTCCAAGTGCAACAGATTCCTGTTCTAAAAAAAGAAAAAGCGGAGTTAGAAAAGAAACTTGCTAAAGATTTAGTTGAGGGAACAGTATCATCAGCCGCAACAAAAAAAGTAGTTAAATCTTCAGCTGGCACATTTTAAGAAAATATAGATGGCAAATCAAACCACCATAGCATTAAAGAATTCAGGTTCTACAGGAAACACACCAACTGCCTTGAATTTGGCCTATGGTGAATTGGCTATCAACTATGCTGATGGTAAGTTATTCTATAGAACTTCAACTGATTCTTTGGGTATCTATTCTATTGTTGTTCCTGGTGTCAACAAAGATGTTATATTCAATGATTCTGGTGTATATGGTTATTCAGCTGGGTTAACTTTTGATAAAGCAACCGCTAACTTAACCGCCACTAATATGGTCACAACAGCTGACCTTAATCTGAATAATCAAACCAATATAACTGTTGGTTCTTATACAACAGCCAACACAACCCAAGTTGTAGTTGATACATTTCCTGTAGCATCCTATCGGACTGCTAGATATACAATGCAATTATCAAATTCTTCTTATCATTCTGAAGAAATCATGGTCTTACATAACGGCACAACGCCTAGTATTGTAGAATATGGTGTTATCTATACTAGCAGTTCATTAGGTTCATTTGATGTCAATATTGTTGGTGGCATTGTTCAATTATTATTTACTCCTATCGCTAGTCCAACGACATTAAAGTTTACCCGTACAGTTATTGCGGTATAAATATAGCATACTAATAATAACTTCGGGGATATGTGAACCGTGGCTAATAACCAAAACTTCATCGTTAAGAATGGCTTAACGGTCGGCGGCAACCAATATGTAATAGATTCTAGCGGAAACTGGCTAGGTCCACAAACAGCCTACGCCAACGCTTCATTTGCCACAGCCAATGTAAAATCACACACATATACCCAAGATACAACTCCTTCTACTGCCAATATTGGTGATTTTTGGATTGATTCATCAAACGGCATTGAATATCTTTATACAACATCAAACTCCACAAATATTTGGGTAGAATATGGCCCAATTGGTTCAGTCACAGGTAACATAGTATTCTCTGACCAAACGATTATTGGTACAGTTGCCGGCCGTGACATGACAATTTTGCAACAAGGTTCAGGTAACCTAAACTTATTGTCAGCCAATGTATACACCAATGGCACCATGCACATTGCTAATCACACTTTTTCTAATACTGATGCAGCTTTACATATTATTGGTTCAGATGATGGTGCTTTTGCTATACCAGTTAATCCTGGTTATATGATTCATGTATCAGGTCGAGCTAATACTCCTTCCCGTATCATTAATGATTCATATGGATTAGGCGCATATAGTATTATTGCTAATAGAACGGCCAGAGGTTCGGCTAGTTCACCTTCTGCATTATTAAATGGAGATGTTATATCTCGTTATTCAGCTTCAGCACATGATGGTACTTCATTTCCTTTCTTGGGAACTGGTCGTATAGATTTCGTAGCCACAGAAAATCAAACAGTCACAAATAAAGGTTCACGTATTGAATTTTGGACCATGCAGACTGGTTCAAACAACTTAATTAATATTGCTACCTTCAATGGTACTTCTGCTACCTTTTTAGGTAACATTATAGCTAATAATAATCCCCAGTTCTCACACTTCTATGGTCTCAATGTAGAATCTCAACTAATAATTGCCAACTCAGTCACTAGTTATACTAATTCAGCATTTAGAATTGTCGGAAGTAATAATTCTCTATTTCAACCAGCAACAAATCCTGGTTACATGATGCACATTACTGGACAAGATAATACTCCAAGTAGAATAGTTAATGATGCTTTTGGCACTAGCGCATATTCAGTTTATGTAGGAAGAAGTGCAAGAGGAAATACTGCTTATCCTCAAGCATTACAAACTGGTGATATTTTAACTAGATTTTCTGGTTCTGGTTATGGAACAACTTTTTTCCCACAATTTGGTTCTGGTCGCATGGATATTGTTGCATCAGAGAATCACACAGACACAACAAAAGGTACAGTTATTCAATTTTGGACAACTCCAATTGGAACAACTACTTTAACAAATATAGCTTCATTTAATGGCTTAACTGTAACCTTTACAGGTAATGTAGTATCAAACACGGTTAATCATATATCTTATTTCCGTGATGTAAAAGTAGAAGGTTCGTTATTAGTTAATACTTCAATTTTTATTGCAAATACTACTCAATATATTGACTATTCATTAGTAAGTTTGATATTAATGAATGTGTCAGGTACTACAACTCTTTCTCATTTAAATTATAGAACAGGCGCAACAATAGAAGTAATCGCACATAATAATACAGGAGCAGACCAAACTGTAAACCTTAGTATACCTGCTGTTAATTGTACGGCTATAAGAGATAAGAACGGTAAATATAATGCACCAGCAAATACAGTAACATTATTTGCAGGTACTACAGGTAATTATCGTTTTACTTCATTTGATGGCGATAACGCCAATGTCTATTGTGTAATAACTCCAACATAAGAAGAATAAAAAAATGGCCTTTAGTTTTCCATCCAGTCCGACCATCAATCAAACATACACCTTTCAAGGTAAAACTTGGAAATGGAATGGTCTAGGTTGGGTATTAGCAACAGTTCTTCCTACTGGACCAGTTGGTGCTACAGGTCTAACTGGACCTACAGGCCCATCAGGTACTTCAATTGTAGTTAAAGGTTCGGTTGCCAATTATGCAGCCTTGACATATCCATACCTTGGTGCCATTGGTGACGGGTATATTACATCTGACACAGGTCATTTATGGATATGGACAGGAACAGCATGGTCTGACGCCGGAGCATTCGTAGGTCCTGTTGGTGCTACAGGCGTCACGGGAGTCACTGGCGTGACCGGTGTTACTGGACCAACAGGTGCAACAGGTATCACTGGTGTTACTGGTGTTACAGGTGTCACTGGTGTTACCGGTGTTACTGGACCAACAGGTCCAACCGGCACAACAGGTGCTACTGGTGTTACTGGAGCTACTGGTGTCGGTACAACAGGTGCTACAGGTCCTACTGGTGCAACTGGTATCACAGGAGTTACTGGTGTAACGGGTGTCACAGGAGTTACTGGTGTTACTGGACCTACAGTTTATCCATCGGCCGGTATTGCTGTTTCAACAGGTTCAGCATGGGGAACATCTTATGGTGTTACTGGAACAGGTAGTGTTGTACTTAGTGATAGCCCAACATTTACAACTGCAATCACATCAACTGGAGCTTTACAACTTACAGGTGACCCTACTACAAATCAAAATATAGCCACATCTCAAACCACAGGAAGTTTAACAATAGGTGGAGCATCTGCTACAGGAGCTATTGTGCTTGGGCAGTCTACATCAAACCAAGCCGTTACTATTTCAAATGGTTCTGCAACTTCTTCTATTGTAAACATTGGAGGCACTGGTCTTTCAACAGGCACTATCAATATTAGTAGAAGTACGGGAACTCATATTATCAATATAGGTAGTGGGTCAACTGCTTCAACTCAAACAAGAACAATTAACATAGGTACATTAACAACTGCTGCAGGTGTGACCAATTTAAACATGGGTAAGTTTAGTACAACTTATGCTCATACATCTATTTTAAATGGTAATACAGTTACTATAAATTCTAATAATTTAAACTTAAATAGTCAAGGGGCTATATCAATTGGTTCTAATTTAGCACAACTTACCACTATTGTAAGTAATCTTAGTACCTTAACAGGAGTTATTGCTGGTAGTCGTTCTTTTGTATCAGATGCATTATCTCCAGTTACAGGGAGTATAGTTACGGGTGGTGGTGCAGTTAATATTCCAGTTTACTATGATGGTACAAATTGGATATGTGATGCTGGAGGTGGTGCTGTAGGTGCAACTGGAGCAACTGGCCCAGCTGGTGCTACTGGGGCTACAGGTATAACCGGAGCAACAGGTATTACTGGTGTCACTGGTGTTACAGGACCAACAGGTCCTATTGGTGTGACTGGTCCTACTGGTGTCACTGGAGTAACCGGTGTTACAGGAGTTACTGGCATCGGGGCCACAGGTGTTACAGGTCCAACTGGTCCTACGGGCCCTACTGGTCCAACTGGTGCTACAGGCATCACAGGAGTTACAGGTGTCACAGGTGCCACTGGTCCAACAGGCCCTACTGGTGCTACTGGTGTTGGCACAACGGGTGTCACAGGTGTAACTGGTGTTACTGGTGTTACAGGCATAGGCACAACAGGTGCCACTGGTCCAACAGGCCCTACTGGTGCTACTGGTGTTGGCACAACGGGTGTTACTGGAGTTACTGGTGTAACCGGCGTTACTGGTCCTACTGGTGCAACAGGTATCACAGGTGTTACTGGAGTTACTGGTGTTACAGGTATCGGTTACACCGCTTTAACATCGACTACTAGTTTGACGATTGGAACTGGTACAACTCCGACAATTACTGTTTCTTCAGCCTCAACTGCTTCAGCGTTTGCAGTCGGCCAATATGTAAGAATTTATAATACTGGTATTCCCGCCAATTACATGGAAGGTACAATCGCCACATATTCCGGCACTTCAATGACCATTGCAGTAACTTATACTGGTGGCTCAGGAACATTTGCAACATGGACGATTGTTGCTGGTGGTGCTCAAGGTGTTACTGGTGTAACTGGCGTCACTGGTGTTACTGGTGTAACCGGTATTACTGGTGTAACTGGTGTCACGGGTGTTACAGGCCCAACTGGTCCTACTGGCCCAACTGGGGCAACAGGTATCACTGGTGTCACTGGTGTAACTGGCATTGGTACAACAGGTGCTACTGGTCCTGTTGGCCCCACAGGACCCACAGGTGTCACAGGCGTTACTGGTGTAACCGGTGTAACTGGTACTTTTAGTGGCTCAACAAGCTCACAGGTGTTGTTTACTAATGCAACAGCATCTACTAATACCACAACAGGTGCATTAGTGGTCACAGGTGGTGTTGGTGTAGGCGGCAGTATTTACAGTGGGTCTAGCATTACTCTTGGTGACGGAACTGGTTCCCAATCTGGATCCTCACTTGTTTGGACTGGCAGTTATGCGACTTATATTCAAGGCCAATCTGGTGTCGGGGGATATTTAAGATTATATGCAGGAAATTCTGGAGTTATTGGATTAGGTATCGATAGAGGTTCAGCCTATACCTATGTAAATTTTACAACACCATCCACAACAACTACTTCGGGTGCATTTCAAGTTGTAGGTGGTGTCGGTATTGGTGGCGATGTAAATATTGGTGGAACAATTAAACAACAAACCAAAACGGTTGCTACATTACCAACGGGTTCGGTTGGAGCAATATCGTTTGTAACGGATGCTTTGTCTCCTGTAACGGGTAGCACTGTTGTTGGTGGTGGTGCGGTTGCTATACCTGTCTATTATAATGGCACTAACTGGATATGTGAGGCTGGAGGTGGCGCTGTAGGTGCAACCGGAGCAACTGGTCCAACAGGAGCTACAGGCCCCACTGGTGCTACAGGCATTACGGGGGTTACAGGTGTTACAGGAGTAACAGGTGTCACAGGAGTTACAGGTATCGGGTATACAGCCTTAACTTCAACCACTAGTTTAACAGTTGCTACTGGTACTACTCCAACTATTACGGTTAGTCTTGCATCAACAACTTCAGCGTTTGTGGTCGGCCAATATGTGAGATTATTCAATACGGCCACTCCAACCAATTTCATGCAAGGCACAATAGCCACATATTCTGGTACTTCATTAACTATCACTGTAACTTCTACAGGAGGTTCTGGTACATTTACATCGTGGACAATCGTATCAGGTGGTGTTCAAGGTGTTACAGGAGTTACTGGCGCTACAGGTATCACAGGTGCAACAGGCCCTGTTGGTCCTACTGGTGTAACAGGAGTTACTGGTGTTACAGGAGTTACTGGTATTGGTACAACAGGTGCTACTGGTCCTGTAGGTCCAACCGGCACCACAGGCGCCACTGGTATTGGTACAACAGGTGCCACTGGTCCTGTAGGTCCAACCGGCGCCACAGGCGCCACTGGTGTAGGTACAACGGGTGCCACTGGTCCTGTAGGTCCAACCGGCGCCACAGGCGCCACTGGTGTAGGTACAACGGGTGCTACTGGTCCTGGTGGCTCAGGCTTACTTCTTAACATTCAATACTTTACAGCAACAGCTACTTACACGGCTACATCAGGAACTACTTTTGTGGTGGTTGAAG
>Ga0208259_1000237_pt1 | contig 19263 bp, 20 predicted proteins | sample CryBogCBH22May08_FD_184618 | JGI IMG/M metagenome (GOLD analysis project Ga0208259, IMG submission 184618) | Freshwater microbial communities from Crystal Bog, Wisconsin, USA - CBH22May08 (SPAdes) | ecosystem: Environmental > Aquatic > Freshwater > Lake | place: Crystal Bog, Wisconsin, USA... | reverse complement strand
GCTATTTTTGGTTTTAAGTTCAAGTTCCGATAAGACTCTTATGCAGCGATCAAGAGTAGGTCTTGAGTTGGGCGATTTTCTCAGCATATGAGCAACAAATCCGGAAAAGCGAGGGGCTAATTCATCCAATAGCGCTGGTGCGGTATTTAAATGATTCTCCCGTACATCATCAATCGAACCATTGAAGGGTGGGCTTCCCGTAAATAACGTGTGAATAATGCAACCAAGCGAGTAAATGTCAGTGGCTACTGTGGGGCGCTCACCTTTCCATTGCTCTGGGGCTGCATAGGTGGGGGTAAGGCAATTACGCAGCGTTTCCATTGAGGTTGAATCTTCAATGAATTTGGCGATGCCAAAGTCAGCAATTTTCCATCCATTTTCATGGTAAAGAATATTTGCTGGTTTAAGGTCCCTATGTGTAATATCGGCGGCCTCTAGGAGTCCGGAGAGAATTCCGTTTACGGCGGCTTTCGATATTTCAAGCGAGATTGATCCTTTTGCCTGATCAATTTTTTCCTGCAAACTAAATTCACAAATTGGCATAACTAGAAAATAACGATCAGATTCAGAGTCCTGCCCAGCATCAAGTATGGGGACGATATTGGGAAAAGAACCTCGCATCAGGTGCTGACCAATTTCTAATTCTCTGTGGGCAGCTTCTTTGGCGTTTATTTTTAGCCGCTTTATTGCGACGGGCCCGCACTCACCGCTACCAATAAATACCTCGCCAAATCCGCCGGCTTGACCAAGAGGTTTTGAGTCGTCGTATTGCCATTCGGTATTTAGAAGTCTGATGGTATGCAAAGCCATTTTTTATCCATTTCACTCATTTTCCAAATAGATCAGAATGCGTGCCGGTCCGCTCAAAGCGAACCTCATTTGTTGACAGTGTATAAATTAAGAGCCAGTCTGGCTCAATGTGGAGGTTGCGATTAGGCTTCCAATCACCCTTAAGGGGGTGATCATTTAAGTCTCGCGATAACGGTTGGTTATTTAGTAAAAGTTCAATGACGACCTTAAGCTTGCTCATGTCTTTGCCACGTTTTTGAGCTAACTTCACATCTCGTTTAAATTGACCTGTGTAGCTAGCTGCCCGCATTAAATGCCCAATTGCTCAAATAGTTGGGACGCACTTGTTGCTGTAAATACGTCCTCACCTTTGCGGCTTTGAGTAATGGTTTTGGCGGTTAATGAGTTAGGCACTTCACTTTGAGCGATATATAGGCGCATCAGGTCCCGGATAATTTGCGCAGCAGGCCGATGGCGCTCAGTAGCTACTGCCATAAATTCATCGCGTAACTGACTTTCCATCTTGATCGACATTTGGACTTCTTTAGTCATATTGGGCACCTTTTTGTCTTGATGTTGGTATTTTATTAGGTATCTGATAAATATTCAATAAATACCTATTGGATACCTATTAATGTATTGAGAGTGTAGAGGTTATGTAATCTAAAATAGCTGAATAGCTATATTTGTATAAAATACGATACATGCCTAGAAAACCCCCAACCAATTTTTCCTTCTGAGCAAAAGATCTTGGTCAATCTGGGTGAACGCATTAGGCTTGCCCGTTTGCGCAGGGGATTATCGGCAGAAACTGTGGCCGAACGATCCTCGATTTCTAGGATGACATTGCACCGCGCTGAAAAAGGGCTTCATGCAGTGGCGCTGGGAGCCTATTTCAGAATCATGGCGGCATTACAGCTGCAAGACGACTTCAATCTACTGGCAAAAGACGATATGCTGGGAAGTCGCCTCTAGGATATTACATTGTCTAAAACGAGAAGACATGAGAGTCAATCCAACTAGTGAAATTATTCTCCGCATATATTACGGAGAATACGGCAGTTAATCGCCGCATTGCTAAGTGCTGATGAGGCATTGTTGGTGGTGAGTGCATTATAAAAACCGAATAACATCATTTTCTCGGCATTAACATTGACGATGTTAGCGTGCAAATTCAATGTTAAAAAGTTCCCATGCCAAGCTTTAATAATGCGTGTCCACACACTCTTTAAAAATTGACGCGATCTCCATTCGCTTCTGAATTCCGAAAACCCAAGCAAAACTTTTCGATTTTTTAAAATGCGAAAAATCGTTTTTGAAGTCCAATTTTTGTTCTGAAATCACAAAATTGATTCAAATCATTTCTCGACCTTGGGAGTTCTAAAGCAAATTTTCAGAAATGTGACTTTGCCATGGGTCTATATAGAATATGGCTTAGAATGGCATTCCCAACGCACGCTACAGGGATTTAGCACCCCTTCCCATGTGGGTTTTAGTACACAAGAGGGCGTCTTTGACGCTCTAGCGTTGGGGTTGCAATCGTTGGGGTTGCTATATTGATTGTAATGCTTGTAATGACTTGGACAGTGCCCACCATAAAGCGCTATCTAAAAAGCTTGGTGGCTGCTTGCTCTAGCGTTGCTTGCACTGGCATGACTGCGCCTGGTATTTCTGGTGTAATTGAACTGGACACTGTAACTACATCAGTTATTAAATTTGCATCCAAGAGGCCTGCTGCGGCAGGTTTTTTTTTGCATCGACGGGTTGAAATCAAGGATGTATAGCAGTCATTTAAAAAGACCTCATTAGGATTCTTGACGGGCAGAAAACGGCGAATAGCAGCCATCATCTTTTAATTTAAATCATTATCAGCGGTCATTTTTAAGGCGCCAATTATCTTTTCCATATCGATATTAGGTATACAAAGCCCTATGAACTCATAAGTGAAGCCTCGCAAAAAGTAGCCTTTTCTTAATGCAATCCGGGTCGTATTGATTTCAAAGAGGTTGCCAGCATCCAGCAAACTTAGCTTGGTGTCTCTTTCTGCTTGATAGGCCATTGATGCAATGATGCCGATACCAAGACCCAGTTCTACATATGTTTTGATGACGTCAGCATCTAGGGCGGACATTACGATGTCAGGTGTAATACCAGCTTTGGAGAAAGTTTCATCTACCGATTTTCGACCAGTAAATCCCTCGTGATAAGTCACTATTGGATATTCAGCTATATCTTCAAGGGATAAATTCTTCTTACCCTCAAGAGGATGGCCCTTTGGTACAACAACAGTGTGGTGCCAACTGTAATAAGGAAAGGTGACTAGCTCTTGATATTGATCAAGCGCCTCAGTAGCAATTCCAATATCTGCTCGACCTTCTAATAGCATTTGCACAATTTCGTGTGGGCTGCCTTGATGAAGCGCTAGATGAACTTTTGGAAAACGTTGCTTAAATTGGCTGACCACATTTGGCAAGGCGTAACGCGCTTGAGTATGGGTAGTGGCTATTGTTAACTGACCTTTATCGCTCTGGCTAAATTGCTCACCCAATTGCTTGATGTTCTTTGCATCGAGCAACATTCTTTCAACAATAGTGAGAAGCTCTTTACCGGGTTCTGTAAGACCAAGAAGTCGTTTGCCCTTGCGAACAAAGAGCTCAATGCCAAGTTCATCCTCCAAATCTAAGATATGTTTGCTTACACCAGATTGTGAAGTGGCCAATGCGTTGCCAACCTCGGTGAGGTTGAAGTTGCGGCGAACTGTTTCGCGGATGATGCGGAGTTGTTGAAAGTTCATGCTTAATTATCTATGGTTTAGCTGTTGCTTAGTGATGTTGTTGGCTGAGTATTTTCAAAAACGCGCAATTGAGAAGGAACAATGCGAACCTGTTGACCTTCTGCTAACCCGCGCTTACTTACTTCAGACCTAGGTAGTTCTACTTCATAATAATGCGGAGCTGTTTTTGAGTCAGAGCTTGCGCTCGATGAGAGTTCAATTCTGGAATTTAGCCCAAAAGACAGAATGCGATCAATATGGGCAATAACTCCTTCATTACTGTCATTTTCACTAACAATATCCAACTCATGTGGTCTAGCAAAAGCCAACACAGATGCGCCCTGTGCAATCGATTCGGATTGGTCATGGTTCAACTTATGTTTACCTACTTGAATGCCTTCGCCTTCTACACGTCCATGGAATAAATTCACATTCCCTAGAAAACCATAGACAAATGGTGTAGCAGGATGGTCATAGACTTCATCTGGGCTGCCAATTTGCTCGATATTGCCTTGATTCATGAGGACGACACGATCAGCAACTTCAAGAGCCTCTTCTTGATCGTGAGTTACAAAGATGGAGGTGATGTGTAATTCGTCATGAAGTTTACGCAACCAGCGACGTAGTTCTTTACGAACTTTGGCATCTAAGGCGCCAAATGGTTCGTCTAACAGCAATACTTTTGGTTCTACAGCTAAGGCACGTGCTAAGGCAATTCTTTGGCGTTGACCGCCCGAGAGCTGAGCTGGAAAACGATCATGTAACCAGTCCAGTTGTACAAGATTTAAAAGCTCATGTACTTTATGGGCAATCTCATCTTTACTTGGACGATCTTTACGACTCTTCACATTCAAACCAAAAGCAACGTTGTCAAAAACAGTCATGTGCTTAAAGAGGGCGTAGTGCTGAAATACAAAGCCAACTTGACGGTCTCGTACTGGTGTTAAGGAAGTATCAACGCTATCCAAAATGATATTGCCGCTATCTGGGGTTTCAAGGCCAGCAATGATTCGCAGTAAGGTGGTTTTGCCACAACCTGATGGCCCCAGTAATGCAACCAGTTCGCCAGATGGAAAGTCTAAAGAAACATTGTTTAGGGCAACAAAGTTGCCAAATGTTTTGCTAACGTTTTTAACTTCAATACTCATAATGGTCTTTCGATTGCGGGCGCTGAATTTGTTTCGGATTTAAGGTGCCACTCAACATAGGTTTTTGCAGCTAAAGTGAGAAGCGCCAAAAGAGCAAGTAATGATGCAACTGCAAAAGCAGCTACATAGTTGTATTCGTTATAGAGAATTTCTACCTGAAGTGGGATGGTGTTGGTATAACCCCGAATATGGCCCGAAACAACTGATACCGCTCCAAATTCCCCCATTGCACGCGCATTACAAAGAATCACGCCATAAAGCAAACCCCATTTGATGTTGGGGAGTGTTACGTACCAAAAGGTTTGCCAGCCACTTGCACCTAGAACGGTTGCAGCTTCCTCCTCTTCACGACCTTGAGCCTCCATTAACGGAATAAGCTCACGAGCAACAAACGGGAAAGTAACAAAAATCGTTGCCAGGATAATTCCAGGAACTGCAAAAATAATTCTGATGTCGTGATCAGAAAGCCATGACCCAAACCAGCCTTGTGCGCCAAATACCAGCACAAAAATTAACCCCGCGATGACTGGTGATACTGAAAAAGGAATATCAATTAGCGTGATTAAAAGGTGCTTACCTTTGAAATCAAACTTAGCAATAGCCCACGAGGCTGCAACACCAAATACTAAGTTAAGTGGTACCGCCACTCCAGCGGCAAGTAAGGTGAGTTTGATGGCGGACCAGGTATCAGGTTCTGCAATCGCCTTGAAGTAGTACACCCAGCCTTTATAGAGGGCTTCGGTAAACACAGAGAACAATGGAAATAGCAAAAAGATACCAAAAAAACTTAAGGACAAAAACAATACAAACGTTTTAACAATGGTCGAATCTCTGGTTGCAGAGCTACGTTCAAATCTGGTGCTGTTGCTCATTAACGAACTCTCCCAGTTTTCTGCGCAGTCCACGCCTGAAGGCCGTTAATAGCCAACAGAAGGAGTAATGAGATGAGCAGCATTACTGAAGCAATCGCTGTGGCACCAGCATAGTCATACTGTTCTAGCTTGGTAATAATAATTAGAGGTGTGATTTCGGAAACCATGGGTATATTTCCGGCAATAAAAATCACAGAGCCGTATTCGCCAACTGCGCGGGCAAAGGCAAGGGCAAAGCCGGTTAATAGCGCTGGTAACAAAATCGGCAAAACGACTCTCCTGAATGTTTGCCAACGGCTTGCTCCTAAACTTGCAGCGGCTTCTTCAAGCTCAATCTCAATCTCTTCAAGGATGGGTTGGACAGTTCTTACTACAAAGGGTAGTCCTATAAAAATCAGAGCCACTAGAACACCCCATGGTGTGAAAGCAATTTTGATGCCCAAGGGCTCAAGGTATTGCCCAATCCAACCATTTTTAGAATAAAGCGCTGCAAGCGCGATACCAGTTACGGCAGTAGGTAAAGCAAAGGGGAGATCCACCAAAGCATCGACTAGGTTTTTGCCGACAAAGGTATATCGAACTAAAGCCCATGCGAGCAACAGGCCAAAGATGGCATTAATGAAGCCTGCAAGAAGGGCCATGCCGAAGCTCAGTCGATAAGAAGCCATTACTCTTGGAGCAGTCACAGCGTCAATAAAGGCTGGAAAGGTGAGGCTGGTCGTCTTCAATACCACCGCAGACAGTGGAATTAAAACGATGATGGATAGATAAACGATGGTGTAACCAAGTGATAAACCAAAACCAGGGAAGATGCGACTTTTCTTTGTGCTAGACATCCCTAGAGTCTAGGGTCGACCCTTATAAAAGGGAAACAAGAAAAGATCATTAACTTATATGCAAAATGAATATAAGCGACGAGAAGAAGAAAAAACAGCCCAGAGACTGTTGTCTGGGCTGTTTAGGGTTAATGCATTAGTTTTTTCTAAAACTTATTTAACAATAATTTCATCAAATACACCACCATCATTAAAGTGAGTTTTTTGAGCTTTTTGCCAACCGCCAAATACTTGATCGATAGTTACTAGTTTGACTTTAGCGAATTGATTGGCATATTTCGCTGCCACTTTAGGATCACGAGGGCGGTAGTAGTTTTGAGCAGCAATCTCTTGACCTTCTGGTGTGTAGAGGTTCTGTAAATATGCAGTAGCGACTTTACGTGTACCTTTTCTATCAACCACTTTATCCACTACAGCCACAGGTGGCTCAGCCAAAATGGAAACAGAAGGGGTTACGATTTCAAACTTATCCGGACCCAATTCTTTGACTGACAAGTAAGCTTCATTTTCCCAGGCAATCAATACATCGCCAATACCACGCTCTGTAAATGTAGTAGTTGATCCACGTGCACCAGAGTCAAGCACCTTTACATTGGCATAAAGTTTTCTCACGAAGTCCTTTGCCTTGGCATCATTCCCGCCTGGTTGCTTAAGAGCATAAGCCCAAGCGGCTAGGTAGTTCCAGCGTGCTCCGCCTGAAGTTTTGGGATTGGGTGTAATGACTTCAATTCCGGGTTTGGTGAGATCATTCCAATCTTTAATACCTTTTGGATTACCCTTGCGAACTAAGAACACTATGGTCGAGGTGTATGGGGAGGAGTTGTCTTTGAATTTCTTTTGCCAATCCTTGGCTACCAACCCTTTCTCTGCAAGTATGTCGATGTCATAAGCCAAAGCTAGGGTCACTACGTCGGCATCCAAGCCATCCAATACTGCACGCGCTTGTTTGCCTGAGCCGCCGTGGGATTGTTTGATGGAAATGTCCTGACCGGTTATCCTCCTCCAGTCAGCAGAAAAGACTTTGTCGTAATCTTGGTAAAGTTCGCGAGTGGGGTCGTAAGACACATTCAAAATGCTTTGCTGAGCATAGCTGTGGGATATAAGACCAAGCCCTAATAGGATGGTTGCTGCAAGTTTTGATAAGCCTGTGTGTTTCATTGCATTCCTTTGTGTTGATGTAAGGAATTTAGACATAAAGTGCCTAGATGTGAAGTAAGAAAAAATGGATTGCTTATCAAAAAAAGGAAATAAGCATCAAAAGATATTAAAAAACTTCCTTGTTTCAAATTTCACTTGTGCTAATTTGCTCGCCTTTCCAAATAGGCGAGTATTCATTTTTGGTTTAAGTGGTTTAGTGACATTTTTTGACTGAGAAAGTTGGAAACTTCTGAAAAGAGTCAGCCCACCATGCCAAGGGCCAAAGCCAGAGGCAGTGTTGATATGTCCTGCGGAGTGCAGGGTAATAAATTCAGATCGCCAGATCTTGCTCCAGAGATGAGCTTTACTTACCTGTATCCAAGGATCGTTATCGCTTGCAATGACAAGGGTGGGGAAGGGTAGATGTTGGGTTGGAATCATGGCTCGAATGCTTTCGGTGCCTGTGTGCTCTCCCTGATCTTTTATTCCCCCCAAATTAAAACGCTCTGGGTCTGCTGGCGCCACTAGCATTGCACCGGCAATTTTTTGATGGCGATCAGTGCTGGCAATTATTGCAGCTAAACACCCAAAGCTATGAGCAATAATCCAAACCCTTCCATCGCATTTATCTATAGCGTTTCTTATATTCTCAGCCCAGTGGGCCAATATTGGCTCCTCCCAAGCCTGTTCAACACGCTGTGTATTGGTAAGCTCAGATTCTAGCCAGCTTTGCCAGTGCGCTGCTTCGCTGCCCCGGTAACCAGGAATGATTAAAGTAGTTAGGCTATCTTGGCTAGACATAGATAAACTCTAACTGGGTTTGAGTTGTTTTCAAAATAAGAAAAACTCATATCCTTATGAATGACTGCTTCGGGTCTTGATTTCAACCCGTCGATGCAGCACTCCTTGCGCTTACGAAATTTATAGTGTGTTGCATCGACGGGGTGAAATCAAGGTCGGATAGATACATTAACTTGAAGCTATAACTTTGGCTCTACTACTTACCCTCGGAAATGTATTTTTACACCAAATATTTTGAAAGCATTATCTACTTCTTGGGGCCAGCATCACTAGTAATAAAATCAAATGTAGAGTTAATTAGTCGTTTCTTTCTAAGTTTCCTCTAAACACCAATACCAACATCATTTATTGATGTATATCAAAGGTGATTTATTTAATCGGCCTAAAGTTAAAGCTCTTTAGGAGATTTAACATGAAGCTATGGATCGATTTATTGAGTACCTTTGCTGGTTTGCTAAGTTTTTCCGTAATTCTGTTCTCTTTTGGGATGGGGATTTATTTCGCCAGAATGTTCATGCTGAAGAGCGCCGTAGGCGGAGATCTTCCACAAAAGCTATCTTCAAGGCCAAAAAAGAATCTTGGCTCTCTCAAAGAATGCCATTTCCACTAAATTTTGAATAAGAGAATAGCCATGAAATCACATTTAATTAAGACATCTTTGATGCTCGCAGTAACTTCAATTCTTTGTTCTAGCGCTTATGCTGCAGTGGACGCTGTGGCGGCTAAACAGTTGGCACGAAAAGACAGTTGTCTACGCTGTCATGCCGTAGCCAAAAAGAAGGAAGGGCCTTCATATCAAGCCGTTGCATATAAGTACAAAGATAACCCCAATGCCCAAACCATCTTATTTACGCATTTAACTACTGGAGACAAGATTAAGGCATCTGATGGCACCGATCAAATTCATAAAATTGCTAAAGCAAAAAATGATGAGGAAATTAATAATCTCATCGCTTGGATATTGGCCCAGTAAATTAATGAAAGTAGTATTTTTTAAGTTTTGGAATATCCTCTATTAGGAGTAATCAAGACCCGCTTTCAAGCGGGTTTTTTGTTGTCTGTGAACATCTGCTACGGGTCGGGTATAGCCTGCGGGGCTTGAGCAGAGTGAGTGTCCGTTGTACACCGCATAGGTGCCTCCTGAGTGAATTTAAGGAGCCAGAGTTTCTAATGAAAGCCAATAAATTGGCCTATTTGATTTGATCTAGATCAATCTGTCATATTTAGAACCAAGGAGAATGATTCTGTCTCCTCCAAGATTATGTGAATAGTTTTGGTTCTCCACCACTCTTCGGAGTGGTTTTTTTTACTTACAACATTTTCAGTAGGTTTGCTCAAGGCGGCTGTGTGTCTCATTTGGGTATCGATTGAGCAGCGGTTATTATTAGCGATCAACATCTCAGTGAGCTAGGTTCAATAGCGTCAGACTCAATCTACTAAAGCTGTTTTTCTTTGTCATGTATTGGTTTAAATAGGGATTGGTAGCTCATGTTAAGTAATTCTCGGATATTAAATTCTGACTTTCGCAGCAAAATCATGTCGGCAGATGAGGCTGCAAAATTAATTCTTCCAGGTGACACCGTTGGTATGAGCGGGTTCACCGGCGCCGGTTACCCAAAAGAAATTCCCTTAGCTTTAGCAAAACACATTACAGAAGCAAATGATCGCGGTGAACGATTTCGCATTAGCGTTTGGACGGGTGCATCAACCGCCCCTGAATTAGATGGGGCATTAGCCAAGGTTGATGGTATTGAAATGCGATTGCCTTACCAGTCTGATCCAACTTGCCGTGCCCGTATCAACGCGGGTCAAATGGAATATATTGATATTCATTTGTCTCATGTTGCGCAGTTTGTTTGGTCTGGCTTCTTGGGTAAGCTAAATACTGCTGTGGTTGAAGTTACTGGCATTACTGAAGAGGGGTATCTGGTTCCTTCATCATCGGTTGGCAACAATAAGACTTGGCTGGACATGGCTGATAAGGTGATTCTAGAAGTCAATAGTATGCAAAACCCCCTGTTGATGGGTATGCATGATATTTACTATGGCACACGCTTACCGCCTGATCGTCAGCCTATTCCAATTATCAAATCGAGTGATCGGATTGGTATTCCATACCTTACGGTTGACCCTAAAAAGGTAATTGCGGTTGTTGAGACGGCAGCGCAAGATCGTAATTCTCCTTTTAATCCTCCTGACGCAGACTCTGAAAAAATCGCAGAGCATATTCTTGAGTTTCTAGAGCATGAAGTAAAGAAGGGTCGTTTGCCCGAGAGCCTTCTTCCGATTCAGTCTGGAGTAGGTAACATTCCAAACGCAGTATTAGCGGGTTTAAATAAAGGTAGATTTGAAAACTTGACAGCCTATACCGAGGTATTGCAAGATGGGATGCTTGATATGCTCCTCTCTGGAAAGATGACCTGTGCATCTGCTACTGCGATCTCACTTAGCCCGGAAGTATTGGTTCGATTTAATAACGATTTAGATACTTATCGTCAAAGCATTATTTTAAGAACCCAAGAAATTAGCAACCATCCTGAAGTCATTCGTAGGCTGGGCGTTATTGCCATGAATGGGTTGATCGAGGCAGACATCTATGGCAATGTCAATTCCACCCACGTGATGGGTACTCAGATCATGAATGGTATTGGTGGGTCTGGGGACTTCGCTAGAAATGCGTTCTTGTCGATCTTCATGACGCCATCTACTGCCAAGGGTGGTGCGATTTCCAGCATTGTTCCGATGGTCTCGCACGTTGACCATACCGAGCACGATGTTCAGGTGATTGTGACCGAGCAAGGACTGGCTGACTTAAGAGGTCTTTCCCCCAAGAAAAGAGCCAAAGTCATTATTGAGAATTGTGCACATCCAACGTATAAGGCTGCTTTATTGGATTACTACGAACGTTCTTTGCGTTATTCCGTTGGGAAACATACCCCACATTTACTGAATGAAGCCTTTTTATGGCATCGGAATTTCTTGGAAAAAGGTCATATGTAATCCCAGAATTGAGCGGCAAAACTGCCTTTAAGGTTTTTTCTTCACCGTCTGCTATGTGACGGATTGCAACTTTGGGGCTTATCTAAGTTGAATAGTCGCTATGTGGCCATAAGTGACTCTGAGTAAGGAGGCGGTTGAGAGATCAAAATCGTCTGAATAGCTCTAATCTGTTATAAATTGATGGACTATCAATGGAGCCAATATGACCCAGTCATACCGCCGTAATTTCCTAAAGACTTCTGCTATTGGTGTAGCTGCCGTGGCAAGTGCACAAGTTATGGCTCAACCCTCAGCACCATCAAAGAAAACCATTGCTGATGTTGAGGCGTTAGAAGCAAAAAATTTGCTTTCAACAACAGCCAATTGGAATGACGGTTTAGCGCATCCCATTCCATATAAAAATCCTCCAGGCACTGGTAAAGAGAGGGGTATTGCTTTAGGCGGCGGCGGTGTGATATTGGTTGCCTGGTATGCAGGTTACTTTAATGCACTCAGAAAAAATGGTGTTGATTTGAGCAATGCCGATGTCGTGGTTGGTACCTCTGCTGGTTCAGTATTTGGATCCATGTTGACGGCAGGCCATTTATGGAGAATTGTTGATGAGATGGATTTCTTCAACGACTTTCCCAAAATCTTTGCCGAATTAATTCCAGCCGTCCAATTCAATGAAAGTCAAAAGCGTGCCATTGCAGCCGAAATTGCCGCCACCGATGCTTCGCCAGCATCGATCCAAAAGATTGGCAGCGCCACAATGGCCTCACGAAATCCAGACGGGGAAGCCAAATACTACAAAGTGCTTGAAAAGATGATGACAGCCACTCAATGGCCATCCCCAGTAATGTATACAACCGCTAACGACTGTTTTACTGGCGAACGCTTAGTGGTATCCCAGTCAAGCAACATTCCAGCGAATGTAGCTTGCGCCGCAAGTTCATCCGCGCCAGGACAAATGGGGCCAACATTTCTAAAGAATCGTTTATCTATGGATGGAGGTATTTGTCAAAGCAGCACCCATAGCGATGTAATTGCTGGTGTGAAGCGTGCTTTAGTTTTCTCATTGGGTGATGGAACGCCAAACGAGCTAAAACAAGGATTGCGTTTATCCAGCCTACCAAATACCGTCAATCAGGAAATTAAAACCCTTGAAACTGGCGGCACGAAGGCCAAGCACATCATAGTTGGTGTCCCGCCTGGCGTAAGTAAGATCGAAAACATCATGGATCCCAAGTGGATCAGCGGCTATCTCAAGTTTGGCTATGACAGGGGTATTTCTGATGCCCCAATGATGAAATCATTCTGGTCATAAGCAGTGCAGATTGGACTCCCTTGATCTGGTGTAAAACGAAATACGAGCCACCTTACGGTGGCTTTTTGTTACCTGCCACCGTCTCTTGTGTGTCAATAACAGCCTTTAGGTCGATAAGGCAATTAATAAAATGTGACGAAAATTATTGATTTAAAAGCCATATTAGTAATGTATATTGGGTCTGTTTTATTTACTAAGTGCTCTAAGAGCGACTACAGCACTAATAATTTTGAAATCATTTAATTCATCTATGAAAAATCTTAAAAGTTGTCTCTCCGCACTCCTTCTTTTGATTGCTACCCAAGTCTTTGCTGACAATACAGCGATTTATTTCAATGGTGACATCCTGACGATGGAGGGTGATAAACCGCAATATGTTGAAGCGGTTGTAGTAAGGGGGCGAAAGATTACTTATGCCGGTAGTATGCAAAGCGCTTTAAATGTGGCTGGTGCTAACGCGGTAATGAAGGATCTAAAAGGTCAAACATTATTACCAGGGTTTATTGATGGCTGGGGTCACTTTACTTTGATTGCGCAAAATACTCTAGGAGTTAACTTAGGTTATTTTTCTAAGAAGCCTCCGCATACCACCCAAGAACTTATAAACCGCCTCAAAACTGAAGCTCGACCATTTAATGGTTGGGTGATTGGCACAGAGTATTCCGATGCTTTCCTGACAGATGGTCCTTTGACGATTGAGCAATTAGATGCAGCATTTCCTAAACAACCGGTGTTTGTCAACAACATTTCTACTTTGACAGGAATTGTTAATTCCGTGGGATTACAAAAACTAGGGATCACTAAAGAAACTAAAGTTGTGCAAGGCGCGATTCCAGTTGATCCTAAAACTGGAAAACTTACTGGTCAATTGATTCTTGAGCCAAACCTTATGGCGACCGCTAAAGTATTTGGCAAGTATTCTTCAGGCTTAACCATGCAAACGTATCGCCAAGCTGAGAAAATTTATGCCTCAAATGGTTATACGACGGCACAAAGTTACGAAACTACGATTGAAGATATTCGTAATCTGCGCCAAGCAGTAGAGAGCAAAGCTGTCAGCATAGATTTGATTGCTCTGCCAACTTATGATGTCGTTGATCAATTGCTCGCAAGCAATCCTAAATATCCGTTTGGCATTTATACTAATGGCACTGGTGGTTTTAAGGTTGCTGGAATCTTAGTATCAACCGATGGCGCACCTCAATTACGTCTAGCGTATTTCACTAAGCCTTATGTTAATACTGCTGGATTTCCCAAAGATTGGCGCGGAATGGTCGGTATCTCACAAGATTCACTTGACCGGTATGCCAAGCTCGCTTACGAAAAGAATATCCAGTTTTTTGGATATTCAAATGGCGACGCTGGTATTGATATGACTCTTTCTGCAATTACCAAAGCAATAGGTGAAACAGGCGTCACTGAAGATCGCAGAAGCTTGATTGCCCACTCAGTTTTTGTTCGTGATGATCAATTAAATCAATACAAAGCTTATAACATCATTGCCCAATTCATGCCTAATCATGTTTGGTTGTATGGAGATGTATATAAGAAAATTCTAGGGGATGAAAGGGCAGCCAATGTGGTGCCCTTAAATTCGACACTCACTAAAGACGTCAAAATTGGCTTACATAATGACAGCCCATCATCCGGCCCGAGCGCCTTATTTTCAATGTGGACCTCTGTCAATCGCAAGACCTATAGTGGCGATACCTTAGGACCTGATCAGCGTGTTGATCCTTATGTTGCACTTCGCGCATTTACTTCAGTCCCTGCATATCAATATCATGAAGAGGCATCGAAAGGCAGTATTACTACTGGAAAACTTGCTGATATGGTGGTGCTTGATCGCAATCCATTGAAGGTCGACCCAATGGAAATTAAAGATATTCAAGTCATGAGGACCATTAAGAGTGGCAATGATTTGTATGTTCGTCAATAGTAAGACGCATTAATTTCATGTATCCAAACTATTCTCTGGCGATATTCTTTTTGTCCTGAGAGTCTGCTTTGGGTCGGATTGAGTCTCATGGTGGTTTTGGGCTAAACAGTCAATAACTGACCTTCAACCTTTAGAAGTTATCCAAATCTTTTTTAGAAAAATACTCCACCAGAAAATCAATTAACACTCTTACCTTAGGTGCAATATGTTGCCGTGTGGGGAAGAGGGCGTAGATGCCTAATTCAATAGACTTATATTGAGGCATGATCTCTACTAAATCTCCTGCTCGTATGGCATCACCTACGATAAAGCTAGGCTGTAAAACGATTCCTTGATTCGCCAGAGCGGCAACAAGACAGGTATCGCCATTATTAGTTTGCATAAAGGGTTTTATGTTCACACTCTCTTTGCCTTTAGGCCCGTTAAAGCTCCATTCTTCTTTACCTGCCCAATAGCTATAGTTAATTACCTGGTGGTTTACTAAGTCAGCAGGTTTTTTTGGAGTGCTATGTTCTTTTAAGTATTTTGGCGAAGCACATAAAACAATGCGTGTAACAGTGAGTTTTTTGCTCACCATGGTTGAGTTTGATAAGGCAGCTATTCGAATGGCGATGTCATAGCCTTCATCTACTACATCAACTAATCGATCTGATAGCACAACATCTAAAGTGACCTTGGGATACTTTTGATGAAAGATCCCCCACAGTGGCGCCAGTTTGCGAATGCCAAAGCTAAACGGGGCATTAATGCGAATATGCCCGCTGACATCATCTGTATATGAAGTGATTTCATTCTCAGCACTCTCTATGGTCTCCAGGATTTCTTTGCAGCGCCCATAAAAGAGCCCTCCCTCTTCCGTTAGGGAGAGTTTGCGAGTTGTGCGATGCAGTAGTCGAACTCCTAGTCTCGTCTCCAAATCCACCAGATGTCTTGAGACCGCAGCCTTAGACATATTGAGCCGATCTGCTGCTTTGACAAAGCTGCCCGCATCCACAACAGCAGTAAAGGTAGTGATTTCTTGGAATTTGTCCATTGTTCCGTTAAATGTAACAGTTAATCTTGATATTGCTAGTTTATCTATTAAATATGGAACAGTAAAGTTCTGCCTAAGGAAAGAAGTCTTTCCGCTTAATTTACTAAACAAGGAGTATTAAATGAAACACACTTATGAAAACGCTTTAAATCTGATTGGTCGACTTTTAATTGTTGCCCTATTTTTACCAGCTGGCTTATCGAAGATCACTGGCTTTGAAGGTACCGTTGGTTACTTCACTTCATTAGGTATGTCAGCTCCCACATTGGGCGTAGTTGTTGCCATCATTGCTGAAGTCTTGGGTGGTATTGCATTGCTCGTGGGTTTTCAAACTCGCATCGTCGCAGTTCTGTTGGCTGTCTTTACATTAGCTGCTTCCATTATTGGTCACGGATTCTGGGCTGCTCCAGCTGATGCTGCATTTATTGCACAACTCTTGTTCTTTAAGAACATTGCTGTCATCGGTGGATTATTGGTATTAGCTTCAAGTGGTGCAGGCAAGTTCAGCATCGATGGCTTGAAAGCTAAAAAAGACTAAGCCTTGAGACGGAGCGCCTCTACTTTGATTTATGGGGTAGGGGGCGCATTCGCTCTACATATAAAGATAAAGAGTAAAAAATGAAAACCTCAGTTACCAAACCCCTTATGTTCATTTCTCATGGCGCACCGACCTTTGCCATTGAGCCTGGCATCTTGGGTGAAAAGCTTGGCGAGATTGGACGGGGTCTTGGTGATGTCAAAGCAATCTTGGTCGTGTCACCACATTGGCAAACCGCTGATATTGAGGTAATGACTAATCCCCAGCCAGAGACCATTCATGACTTTTATGGTTTTCCAAAGCCTTTATATGAGCTGTCATACCCCGTTAAGGGTGCAACTAATGCAGCAAGGAAGGCAATTGATCTTCTCAAGCAGGCAGGCTTAATCGTTAAAGAGAATCCTACTCGTGGTTTGGATCATGGCACGTGGATTCCTTTGATGCACTTATTGCCTAATGGCGATATTCCAGTGTTTCAGGTATCGATGCCAAGATCTCTTAACCCGCAAAGCGCATATGAGCTAGGTCAGGCTTTAGCTCTTTTAAGAAAAGAAGGGGTGATGATGATTGCCTCTGGTGGGATGACGCATAACTTGCATGATTTTCGTCAAGGTGTTGGTGGAGTTCTGCCGTATGTAAGTTCCTTTGCTGATTGGGTTAAGCAAGCAGTTCAGCATGAAGAGTTAGGCAAGCTATTGACTTATCGGGAGTTTGCACCAGGAGCACAGCGGGCGCATCCAACCGATGAGCATTTCTTACCCCTCTTTGTTGCTTTAGGTGCTCGCTTGGATGATGTCAATCTTAGAACGATTGAAGGAGGCATTGATTACGGTATTTTGTCGATGGATTCGTTTGCTTGGGGTTTGAATAACTCTGATTCGATGCGCTTGAATGAAGATGATGTTCACGAAGGAAGCGAGATCTAAACATGATGAGTCAACTATTACCTGGCGCTCAGTTTACCTATTTCATAAGACCGGCCCATGTCAGTCCTCCAAGGGGTTGCTTAATCTTGCTCCATGGAGTCGGGGGAAACGAGCGTAACTTTTCCGAAATCAGCAAATGGGTTGATCCTAATATTTTGGTGGTGATGCCTCAAGGCCCAATTGCGCTGAGCAATAACGCAGATCAGTTTGCGTGGTTTCATGTGGCATTTACTAAAGATGGTCCGCAAATTAATGAGCAAGAGGCGGATGAGAGTCGATTGCGATTATTAGTCTTCATTAAAGAAATGCAGGCTTTATATCAAGTAGATAGTAGTAATACCATTGTGGCTGGCTTCAGTCAGGGCGGCATCATGAGTGCTAGTGTGGCATTGACTTTTCCTAATGCGGTCTTAGGCTTTGCCAATCTATCAGGGAGAATTTTGCCGGAGATCAAGCCTCATATTAATAACTTAGAGGGCTTGAAAAAGCTACAGGGTTATCTTGCCCATGGTCAGTTTGATAGCACGCTGCCGATTAGCTTCTTATTTCAGGCCGATGAATTATTAAATGATTTAAATGTGCCTCATGCAACTAAAATTTATCCAATGGATCATGAGATTTCAGAAAACGAGTTGAAAGACTTTTTGCAGTGGGTAGGTGAGCAGTTTGAAGTAACTGCCAGTATTACCTAAATAACTATTACCTAAGGAATAAATCATGAAAACACTACTCAGTATTAACAGCAGCATTTTGGGTGATAACAGTCAATCAAGGCAGTTATCTAAGCAATTGCTTGAGCGTATTCAAAAAACACATCCCAGCGTGAAAATAGTGAGTCGCGATTTAGCAAAAGATCCATTGCCACATTTGAATGGCGAACAATTTAGTGCGTTTATTACGCCACCTGAGCAGCGCACCAATGAACAAAAAGTACTTGCTAGCCAATCAGATGATTTGGTTAAAGAGATTATTGATGCCGACACGATAGTGCTTGCCTTACCAATGTATAACTTTGGCATTCCTTCTCAGTTGAAGTCTTACTTTGATAATTTAGCTAGAGCGGGCATGACTTTTAAATATACGGCTACTGGTCCCGTTGGATTACTGACTGGTAAGAAGGCGGTTGTTTTGGCGACTCGAGGCGGCTTTTATTTTGGAACCGACAAAGATACCCAAACAAAATATGTAAAAGACTTTTTGGGCTTTATTGGCATTGCCGATGTAGAGTTCATTTATGCAGAAGGTTTAGCAATTTCACCTGAGCAAAAGGCCAAGAGCTTGGAGCAGGCCAGTGAAATTATTGAAGCTATGAGTCTATAAGGGGTCTTAATGATGGATGAAGATCGCGTGATAAAAGAATGAGTGCTACTTTTTTGGTTGGCCACTATCAATGAGTAAATCTGATCTTCATCCTGTTTTATTGCTTGTGAGTCGTCGTGCTAAATTGGGTCAAGAGTACGAGTTTGAGTTGCATATGGCCCAGTTCATAAGAGCGGCGAAATCATATCCGGGATGTTTGGGGGTGCAGTTAGTGCATCCTGGCGACGAGACCGAGGTTGATGATGCGCTTTATCACGCATTAATGGCATTTGATAATGACGCTAGCCTACAGGCTTGGCAGCACTCATCTGAACGAGCAATAGGATTGGTAAGTATTGCTCCTTACATTAAAGGGGTTGCATCAGTTAGGGGGATCTCAGGATTAGCCAATTGGTTTCAACCAGCGCCTAAGAATAAAAAAGCTCAGCCACCGCGCTGGAAAATAGCTGTGGTTACTTGGCTGGGGATATTCCCAACGGTGTATCTATTGTTCCTATTGCTCGGTGATTTCTTGGCGCCTTGGACATTGCTTGCCCGTATTTTTCTATTAACCATTTTGGTTGTTGCCATCATGACTTGGGTAGTCGCGCCGCAACTTACAAAACGCCTCAGTTCTTGGCTTTATCCTTCTTTACCAGTTAGCAAATAAGGGCGTTAAAGCCATTCCATAGTTGTTCGAACTTCCGCTTTGGGTCGGTAGATGCCTAGTTGCCTAAATTCCCTTTAATGGCTCAAAACGGCCTTGATTTCAACCCGTTGATGCAACACACTATCAACTGCGTGAGCGCAAGGAGTGTTGCCCATGAAACAACGACCTCGAATCTATTACACAGCTACCCAGAAGG
>Ga0208259_1000232_pt1 | contig 19591 bp, 23 predicted proteins | sample CryBogCBH22May08_FD_184618 | JGI IMG/M metagenome (GOLD analysis project Ga0208259, IMG submission 184618) | Freshwater microbial communities from Crystal Bog, Wisconsin, USA - CBH22May08 (SPAdes) | ecosystem: Environmental > Aquatic > Freshwater > Lake | place: Crystal Bog, Wisconsin, USA... | reverse complement strand
AGCCTGCACCGCAACATTCGCCTGCTCCTGCGCCTCAGCAGCATCAGCCGGTGAGACCACAACAAACTCCACAGAATCATCCTGCGCCTGCACCTCCAAGACAACAACCGCAACCACAACATTCGCCTGCACCTGCTCCTCAGCAACATCAGCAACCGAACAGACCTCAGGGGAATGGTAGTCCTGCACAAGGGGGAAGACCGGGGCAGATAAATCCGGGACAGGGGAGGAGGGAATAATTAGCTAATTAGCTGATTTGATAATGTGATGATGAATGTAAATACAAGGCAAAGAGGCAAGGATGAATACAGAATACAGGGAGATAGGAGACAGGAGGTAGGAGTCAGGAGAACAGCCAGGGAATACAAGGCAAAGAGGCAATAGGCAAGGAGGAATACAGAATACAAGGCAATACAGCTGAACGCAGAACGCTTAACGCTTAACGCTAATACAGAACAGCCAATTATGAATTAATAATTAAGAATTAAAAATTAAGAATTAATACAAATACATAATACAAATTCACATCACACAATAACATATTACAAATACAGTAGAGAGGGGGAGATGCTATTGAGGAATTGATTTTCTTCTTTCCTTTTTCTTCTTTTTACTTTTTGTTTCGTTACTTTTTACTTTAACACATGTCCGAACATATTACACTTCCTTTCTATGCTAAGTTTGCGCTGATATCTATTGGTGCTTTTGCTTTTGTTTCGGCTATGTATCTTGGTCAGCAAATAATTCTTCCTTTACTCTATGCTACTATCATTGCCATCCTGCTAAACCCTGTGGTGGGCTTTCTTACTTACCTTAAAATAAACAGAGTAGTTGCCATTTCGCTCACCGTTGTTTTTGCCATTGTGGTGACGGTTTTGTTCCTCTACTTTATGTCGTCGAGGCTGAGTATGTTTCAGGCTACTTACCCCCGATTGAAAGTGAAATTTCTGGCTATGATGCTGCAGATTATTCACTGGGTTTCCATCAACTTTAATGTAAATGCTTCGCAGATAAAAGAATGGATCAGCGATAAACAAAATGATATACTGCTTGGTCTGGAAGGATCGATAGGTGCTACACTGTCTACCATCAACAGCGTATTGATAGTGGTGTTTTTACTTCCCGTTTATCTATTCATGATCCTGTTTTATAAAGAGCTGCTATTAGTATTTATCCGCAAGCTATTTGGGGTAGAACATCACGAGGCAGTATTTGCCATCCTGTTCAGCTCGAAGAAGATTATACAAAGCTATCTGGTAGGTCTTTTACTGGAAGCTGCTATTGTTGCAACCCTTAATTCTATTGGTCTTTTGATACTGGGTATAGACTATGCCATCATACTGGGTATAACGAGTGCGGTGCTGAATGTGATACCGTATATAGGTGGTGTAATAGCCATTCTGATACCGATGACCATTGCTTTTGTAACCAAAGATTCTTACTCCTCGGCCATTGGTGTGCTGGGCGTATACCTGTTTATACAGTTTGTAGATAACCACTATATTATTCCCAATATTGTAGCATCGAAAGTGAAGATAAATGCCCTGGTGAGCATAGTAGTAGTGCTGGTAGGACATATGGTATGGGGACTGCCGGGTATGTTTTTGTCGATCCCTTTAACAGCAATAGTAAAAGTAATATTTGATCATATAGAGCCGCTGAAACCATGGGGTTATCTGCTGGGCAATATTGTGCCTACCGTAAAACAACGGGTAGCATTCACTAAGAAAGGATTAGCCTCCATTATGCATCATGAATAACCATAACCGGGTACTGCAGGTAAAGGAATATGCCGCCAGACAATCCCTGAAAATTGGCGATAAAACAATCAGCACCTCGCAGGGTGCCTACAGTTTTTTATCGGGCATTGGCAATGTATGGTTGTTTATGGCAAGGTTGGTGAAAGAAACTTTCTCGCGCGATTTTGAGTTCAGAGAATTTATCCGTCAATGCTTTTTGATAGGCAACAGATCGTTCCCATTAATATCGGTAACAGGCGCTATAATGGGCCTGGTATTAACGATACAAACGAGACCAACATTAATCAACTTTGGAGCTGTAACGATGTTGCCAGGCATGGTAGCCGTATCGCTGATAAGAGAAATGGGGCCGGTAATAACTGCGCTGATATGTGCGGGCAAAACAGGATCGGGGATGGGGGCAGAACTGGGATCGATGAAGGTAACGGAACAGATAGATGCGATGGAAGTCTCCTCGACCAATCCAATGAGATTCTTAGTAGTCACCAGAGTACTTGCAGCCACCCTTATGATACCCTTATTAGTGATATACGCAGATGCCATGGGGATAGTAGGCAGCTGGATAGGCGCCAACCTGAAAGGCGATGTAAGCTTTGTACTATTCTTTAATCAGGCCTTTAAACATATAGACTTCATGGACTTTCTGCCAGCATTTATAAAATCGTTCTTCTTTGGCGCGGTGATAGGATTGGTGGGATGCTATAAGGGATACAACGCAGGCAGGGGCACGGAAAGCGTGGGCAAAGCGGCTAACTCGGCGGTAGTATTATCCTCGCTGCTGGTGATAATAGTAGACATGATTGCTGTACAGATAACCGATATGCTTGCCAAATGAGTACCGATAAAATTATACCGAATAATGATGCTGTAAAGCCGCCTGTAGCCGAGGCAGTAATAAGGATGGATCATATAGCAAAATCGTTTGGAGAACAGGTAGTACTGAAAGATATTTCGCTGCAATTATATAAAGGAGAGAACCTGGTAGTGCTGGGTAAATCGGGGAGTGGTAAATCGGTTCTGATAAAGTGTATAGTAGGACTATTGTATCCCGATAGTGGCACCATAAATGTACTGGGTAAAGATATTGAAACCCTTGATGATACTGCCCTTAGAACGATAAGAGAACAGGTTGGTTTTCTGTTTCAGAGTGGTGCATTATACGATTCTATGACAGTAAAAGAGAACCTGCTATTTCCTTTGAAAAGAATTAAGAAAGGATTGACCAAAGAGGCGATGGATGATAAAATATTGCAGGTGCTGGAGAGCGTAGGACTTGGGGATGCAGGGGATAAAATGCCTTCGCAGTTATCGGGGGGGATGCGTAAAAGAATTAGTCTGGCCCGCACCATTGTAGTAGACCCGACCATCATGCTGTACGATGAACCTACCACGGGACTTGATCCTGTAACATCGGACGAAATAAGTGCCCTAATAAATGAGGTACAACAGCACTACAAAACATCTTCGATCATCATCACCCACGACATAAAATGTGCCCGCTATACCTCCGATAGAATCATCATGATTCAAGACGGAGCAGTATATAAGGAGGGCAGTCTGGATGAGTTTGAACAATCGACCGACCCTTTAATTGTTTCCTTCTTTCATTAAAACACTTTTATCATGAACACACATACACAAGGTTATAAAATAAGACTGGGCCTGTTTATAACAGGCGGTCTGGCACTATTTGTACTGGCAATATTTTTTATTGGTAAACAAAAGAACCTGTTTAATCCGGTGTTTAAACTAACGGCAATCTTCTACAATGTAGGCGGATTGCAGGTAGGGAATAATATACGTTTCTCGGGCATTAATGTGGGCACGATAGATATGATAACCATCATAAGCGATTCGACCGTGAGAGTGGATATGCTGATAAAAAAAGAAGTAAAGAAATTTATTAAATCGGACTGCAGTGTGGCGGTCAGCTCGGAAGGACTGATAGGTGATAAACTACTGATAATGACGAGGGGAGATAAAGATAATTCGCCTGTAAAGGAAGGTCAGTCGCTGGCCGCCATAGAACCGATAGAGACGGATGCCATCATGGCGAGTCTGAGTGTGACGGCTAACAATGCGGAGATAATTACTAATCAGCTTGCGGAAATAATGTATAACGTAAACCATGGCAAGGGTACGATTGGAAGACTGATAAAAGATAGTTCGATAGCGGCTAATCTGAATCAGACAATTGTGAACTTAAAAAGAAGTTCGAAGGGGCTGGATGAGAACATGGAAGCTGCGAAGCATAATATTTTGTTCAGGGGGTTTTTTAGGAAGAAAGCTGCTGCGGAGGCTAAGAAGGCAAAGAGGCAATAGGCAAGGAGGCAAGAGTGAATACAGAATACAGGGAGTTAGGAGACAGGAGCGAGGAGTCAGGAGAACAGCCAGGAATACAAGGCAAAGAGGCAATAGGCAAGGAGGCAAGAGTGAATACAGAATACAAGGAGGAATACAAATACAGGGAGATAGGAGACAGGAGTTAGGAGTCAGGAGTCAGGAGGAATACAGGAACAGCCAATTAAGAATTTAAAATTAATAATTAAGAATGAATACAAGGAATAATACAGAATACATTTTTATTTTTTGATAAGGGGTTTGGATGTGTGAATTATGCAATATTTAGTTGTATGGATGTAAGAATGTTTCTCTGGTTGCTGGTGAACTTTGCCGGGCTGTAAAACACAGCATTAAAACATTTTATATGAAACGAATTACCGTATTGCTAATGACTATTTTATTGTCTTTTTCTTTAGTGCCTTCTTATGCAACTGTAGAAACTACTCCTACTACTGCTACTACTTCTTCCTCTTCTTCTTCTGATGCCGCTACTGCTAATAGTGGAGCAAAAGCAGCTTCGCAAGTATTGATATCCCGTCTGGATGAAATAAAAGCTATGGATAAAACCAACATGAGTGCTGCCGATAAAAAGGAGCTTAGAAAAGAAGTTAAATCCATCAGAAAAACCTTGCGATATGAGCATGGTGGCATATACCTTTCTTTAGGTGCTATCATCATCATCGTTCTGTTGCTTATCATTCTGTTATAAGAAAATAGTGTTCTCTCCGGACACTTTCTGTAAACCCAAATACTGTGGATTATAAAGATTACTATAAGATATTAGGGGTAGATAAAAAAGCTACAGCTGCTGAAATAAAGAAGGCCTACAGAGGGCTGGCAGTAAAGCATCACCCTGATAAGAATCCGGGCAATAAAGAATCGGAAGAAAAGTTTAAGCTGATAAATGAAGCGAATGAAGTAATCAGTGATCCTGAGAAAAGAAAGAAGTACGATGAGCTTGGCGAGAACTGGCAACAGTTTGAAAAGGCCGGTAATCAACCAGGCGGAAATCCTTTTGGTGGCGGTGGCCGTCAACAATATTATAACGGTAATGCTGGTGGTGGTTTTGGTGAGCAAGAAGGGTTCTCTGATTTCTTTGAACAATTCTTTGGAGGTAGTAGGGGCGGACAACAACAAGGAGCAAGAGGACCTCAAAACTTTAAAGGGGGCAACTATGAAACCGAGATGGAGATAACGCTGGAAGAAGCATACACAGGCACGAGCCGCATAATACAACTGGATAATACCAAGCTAAGAATAACTACTAAACCGGGTTCCTATACCGATCAGCAACTGATAATAAAAGGCAAAGGTGCCAAGGGTAGCAGTGAAGAACATAGAGGTGATTTGTATGTAAGGATTATGGTTAAACCAAGTCCGCTATATATCCGAAAAGGCGATGATTTGTATAAGGATGTTTCGGTAGATTTATATACTGCCATCTTAGGTGGTGAGGTATTAGTGGATACCCTATCTGGTCAGGTGAAAATAAAAGTAACAGAAGGTACGCAGAACAATAAAACCATCCGTATAAAAGGAAAGGGAATGTCGGTATATGAAAGTCCAACAACACATGGTGACCTCTACATAAAACTACAGGTTATAATCCCTGATAAACTAACTGAAGAACAAAAGGAATTGTTTAAGAAAATTAAAGAAAGTGTTGGGTAATAAGTTGTAAGTATTAAGTAATAAGTTTTAAGTATTAGGTATTATGTAATGCTTTATTATTTCTCCTTTATTGTAAAATAAAAACATGAAAAAGAATCATCTTCATCCATATAGTCTGGTAGCCTACAGCATGCCTAATAACGAGTTTGCTGAAGCCTACATTCATTCTACTTTAAAGTACTCTCTGAGACATTTATCTTTTATTGAAGAACTATCGAGAGAAGATCTGCTGGAAGCATTGGATAAATCGTTGATGATCTGTTGCCTTACAGGGGTAAGAACCGCTGATCATTTTAAACAGATATATGTGTTTGATGCGGAAACAAATCTCTTACAAAGCGATTGGCTGATGAGCAAGAAGGGACTGAACCTAATGATTATACAAATGCCCGGATTGAATAGTAATAAGGCGAAGTGGATTTGGAAGCTGGTGGAGGGGGTTTAATGTTCCAGTAGTTCAAGAGGTTTATGTAATTCAAGGTTGAATACATTTTGTCGTGAGTCGTGAGGAATACACAATACATTGAACCACAGAGGCACGGCGGCAGGGAGTTACACAGCGTTTTATTAATACAAAATACAGAGGTCAGGGAGAACAGCTAAAGCTGTTGGGAGGGGTGTTTAACGTGAGTCGTGAGAATACATCGTGAGTCGTGAAGAATACAGGGAGATTATTTGTTACAGAGTTATATATGTGTTTATTATAAATGCTGATATGTGTGAATGATGCAAGTAATAACGAACATGGTGTAACAATAAGCCTTTAAAAGGATTCCACCTTTGCAACATCAAAAAATAACAACTAAAAAATATACTATGAAAAACAATGAAGACTTACAAAGAGATGTTCAAGATGCTATTAAATACGAACCTTTATTACACGCTGCTGAAATAGGGGTAATAGTAGAAGATGGCGTAGTGACACTCTCTGGAACGGTAGATAGTTATGCTAAGAAAGCGGAGGCTGAATATGCTGCTAAAAATGTATCTGGTGTAAAAGCTGTTGTAGAAAAAATAGAGATTCATTTAGGTACTGTTGGTAAAAGACAGGATGCAGATATTGCTAAAGAGATTGTAAGCATCTACAAATGGAACTGGTATATTCCTAATGAAACCATTAAGGTAAAAGTGGAAGATGGCTGGGTGACACTGGAAGGTGACCTGGATTGGAATTATCAACGTGATGCTGCTACAGAATCTGTTTCTCAACTGACTGGTGTAAGAGGTATTACTAATCAATTGAATATAAAATCTGCTAAAACAGATGCTATTGAAAAAATAGAAATAGAAAAGGCTATCAATAGAAACTGGTCGTTGCATGATAACGATATTAAAGTTGCCGTTACCGGTAATCGTGTAAGACTGGATGGTTTGGTTAGATCCTTATTTCAAAAAGACCTCGCAGGTAAGATTGCCTATAATGCTCCAGGTGTAACCGGATTGGATAATGAGCTGGTTATTGGTGGGTATGATGATTAGCGTTGCAAGTAAAAAGTAGTAAGTTTTAGGTAATAAGTAGTAAGTAGTAGGTAAGTTTCTAATAAACCTAAGCATATTGAGGAGCTCATTTAAAAAGTAATAGAGAAATTAAATAACAATTATAATAATCGATAAAACGAAAAGTATGAAACCAAATATTGGTATTGGAGATAAAGAATTACAGTGTAGCATTTCGGTGCTGACAACCATATTAGCAGATGAAATGATGCTATATGTAAAGACCCGAAAGTTTCACTGGAATGTAGGTGGGAAGAGCTTTATGGAAGTGCATAAACTTTTTCAGGGTCAATATTCCGAGTTGGAAGAAGTGATAGACCTGATTGCTGAACGCATTAGTAAACTAGGCGGTAAAACAATAGGGACTATGAAAGAGTTTCTGGAAAATACCAGACTTAAAGAAGCTGCAGAAGAGTATCCCTCTCAAAAGGATATGATGAAAGAATTGTTGCAGGATCATGAAACTGTGATTGTTGAAATCAGAAAAGATATAGTAAAGTGTGGAGGCAAGAATGAAGATGCCGGTACTATAGATTTTCTTACTGGTTTGATGCAACAGCATGAAACGATTGCATGGGTACTTAGGAGGTACCTCAACTAAATTGATTTATTAATTACGATAAATAAAAACAAACAAAATGAAAAGAACGATTTTAGTATTATCAGCCATTGTGCTGACGTTAGCAGCCATTACAAGTTGTAATAGCCCTGCAGAAAAAGTAGATAAAGCGCAAGACAATGTGACCGAAGCAAACAAAGATTTAGTAAACGCAAATAGTGATTATATGAAAGACATAGAAACGTATAGAAAAGAGACAGCTGGAAAAATTGCTGCAAATGAAAAGAGTATAGCAGAGTTTAATGCAAGAGTAGCTAAAGATAAAAAAGAAGCTACTTCGGAGTACAAGAAAAAGATTGCAGATCTTGATAAGAAAAACTCTGATATGAAAAAGAAAATGGACGATTATAAAGCCGATGGAAAAGACAAGTGGGAAACTTTTAAAACAGAGTTCTCTCATGACATGGATGAGCTTGGTCATGCTTTTAAAGACCTTACTGTAAAGAACGTTAAGTAATTGGTCTGGTTTTAAATAGGGCCTTATAAATCAATCAATGGCCTGCTTAAATAAATTTCCATTAAGAAGTGAGAGTGTATATAAAAAACCGGCGGATGGGGATCTGCCGGTTACACTCTGGTATTATATTTAAGACGAATACCCTATCATTTAATTAAAAACATTTACCATGAAAATATTTGTTCTATTTATTACAATCTCTTTATTTACAACACAATATTGTGTAGCGCAAACTTCGAAGTCGAGTGACACGAGAAGCAATTTACAGTTTGGCCTTAAGGCCGGTATTAATAGCTCCAATGTGTACGACGCTCAAGGAGATCAATTTGTTGCGAATTCTAAAATTGGTTTTGCAGCTGGTGCTTTTGCTACTATTCCATTTGGTAGCTTACTTGGTTTTCAGCCAGAGATATTATTCTCTCAAAAAGGATTTAAGTCTACCGGATATTTATTAGGAAGTGCTTATGATCTTACCAGAACAACGAGTTATATTGATATTCCATTGTTGTTTGCAGTAAAGCCGACTACATTTATAACCATTTTATTGGGGCCTCAATATTCCTACCTTTTGAAACAAAAGGATGAGTTTACCAATACTTTAAATAGTACTGCTCAGGAGCAAGAATTTTCCAATGATAATATTCGTAAGAACATTCTAAGTTTTATAGGTGGTGTTGATTTGAATAGCAATCAATTTGTACTCAGTTTAAGAGCTGCATGGGACTTACAGAATAATAATGGGGATGGAACTTCTACCAATCCTCGTTATAAGAATGTCTGGTATCAGGCTACATTCGGCATCAAAATATAAGTCCATATTTAATTCCCTTTTTATGTCGTTGATTGATCAAGTAATCTGGATGTTTATTCTGGCAATACCTATAGCCTGTATGGCCTGGACGGTTACCCATGAAGAGATTTTCAGAGAACCAAGAACCTATTGTGTAAACCGTTGTAAAGTTGGAAAGGGTATTGTAGAAAGAAAGTTTTTCTATCTGTTTACCTGTGAGTATTGTTTCAGTCATTACATGACGTTATTCATACTTTGTTTAACTGGATATAAGTTACTGATAGATGACTGGCGTGGGTATTTAATAGCAGGTTTTGCTTTGGTGTGGATTGCTAATGTATATATGAGCTTGTTTAGTTTGTTGAGACAAGGGATAGTGATGGAGAAGGCAGAGATAAAAGTATTTGAAAAAGAATGTTCTGATTATTAGCATTATTATAAATATAAATTGTTATGACAAATTACGTCGACTATAGTTATTGGGGAATGAATACCATCTGGTGGTTTTTCTGGGTGCTTTTTATCTTATGGATATTTGCTACACCCTATGATATTCCCGGACAAAGAAAAAGCGTGTCTGCAATGGACATATTAAGGAAAAGATTAGCATCAGGTTCTATTACTAAAGAGGAATTTACAGAACGTAAAGAACTGCTGGAGAGTTAAACATTTTACAACCTATATAAGTAAAGCCATGAATGAAAATAATAAGCCTAACGACGAAGTAAATAACCCGCTGAAAAGTGATGTGAATATTAGACTGACTCCAGTGAAAGAGAAGATTTACAGAAGCTTAAAGGATATCAGTAAGATAGATTGGGTAGATATACCTGATACCAATAAAAAAATAATTCCAGGTAATGTTATTAGTCCTGTTGAAATAATTGAGGATGGTCAGGATATAGATAGTATTGATTCTTCAGAAGAATTGAGTCCTGATGAAATAATTGATGAATCTAATTATAAGTCTTATTTGAGTAATGACAGCAGGGATAACTGGGTAGGCGATAAACTTTAAAAACATATTGTATGAATAAGGTATTGATAGCGTTGGATTATAATCCGACTTCACAGACTGTAGCTGAAATGGGATATGCATTTGCAAAATCGATGGGAGCTCAAGTGATTTTGTTGCATGTTGTTTCTGAACCATTATATTATTCTTCGAGAGTTTATACACCCATTATGGGATTTGGAGGCTTTGAAGAAATAGACTATGTACAACCAGATGTAATTGGGGAGATTATTACCCATGCATATCGCTTTCTGAATCTTGTGAAGATTCATCTTGATGATGAAACAATTCTTACAGAAGTGATTGAGGGAGATGTAGTGGATGTGATTCTGGATACAGCAAAGTATGCCAAAGTGAATGCCATTGTAATGGGTTCTCATAGCAGGAAGTGGCTGGAAGAAATTGTGCTTGGTAGCGTTACTAAAAATGTAATACATCAAACTACCATTCCGATGTTTATAATTCCTACAAATATTATAAGTGTATAGCCCTTACTTGATTTATTTACTTAACACTCTCTCCATTATTAGCAATTAGAAAGTATCATGTTTAAAATGTACTCCTTTGTGAAATGTTATGTGTTGCATCTTATCTTGTTCTGGGGTACAGTATCCGGTATTCATAAACCTGCTATAAAACACAAAGTAGTTTTAGTAAAAGATAATAGTCTGTATGATACGCTGGGTTTATCGGGTATTGGACTGAGTATGGAAATATTTGATAAAGCAATAGCAGGTAGAAGTGTAATGACTCAGCATCAACAAATTGACAACCCTGATATTATCTCTATTGTTGATTTGTCGCAGTCTTCATCTGCTAAAAGGTTATATATAATTGATCTGTTGAATAAGAAAGTATTATTCAATACTTATGTAGCACATGGTAGAAATTCCGGCTCAGAATATGCTATGTCATTTTCCAATAAACTAAACTCTTTCAAGACAAGTCTTGGTTTTTATCTTACAAAAGATACGTACAAAGGCGCACACGGATTATCTATGCGACTTAAAGGCATGGAAAAAGGGATTAATGATATTGCAGAGGATAGAGGCATTGTGTTGCATGGTGCAAATTACGTAAGTGAATCATTTATAAGTCAGAATGGAAGATTAGGTAGAAGTCAGGGCTGTCCTGCTGTTCCGCAGGAATTATGTATTCCAATTATTAATGCAATCAAAGGGGGGACATGCTTTTTTATGTATTCTCCCGATACATACTATTTAAATAAATCAAGTCTTTGCGTATTATAAGTTTTGTTTTTAGTACATCACTTCATGTTTTTAATTCCGGTTAATGTTTCAATAGATAGTTATGATTCTTATTAGAGTATATATATTATTTTCTATCATAATAATTGTCAGTGCTTTTGCCTGCAAAAATAATATGCCGACAAAAATCAAGCAGGATAATTATTATACTAATAAGAATTATTCCGAGCTTAAAATAGATAGCGTAGCTATTGAAATGTTTTTGAAGACATCATTTTTTACTGATTCTGTTAGTAATGAAGTAAAAGGATTTTATGCAAGAAGAAACTATCAGTTTGCCTGGTTTAATAATGATGGAATGGTGAATGCAGCAATAGTGTTTTATAATCAATTAAAAAACTATGCTGATGATTTTAAAGATACTTCGATCTCAAATGTTGAGATGGATAGTATATTGCAAATAGCCCAGACAGATGGTAAACTGTTTATTGCAAATCCTTTAAATGTAAATAGGTTGGAACTGATGCTTACTGCTACGTTCTTTCAATATGCGCACAAGGTATATGGTGGTACTGACTCTTCTTTAAAGGATCTTGACTGGTATATTCCAAGAAAAAAGAAAGACTATAATATATTGCTCGATTCTTTGGTGTTAGCCAATAATGGACAAGCAATACAGGAACCTGTAAATGTATTTTATGTCCAGCTAAAGCAAAAGCTAAAACAATATAGACAGATACAGAAGGAAGGAGGATTGCCTACAATATTCTCTAACAAAAAGCTACTTAAACAAGGTGATATTGATTCCTGTATTTTAACTATTAAACAAAGTTTATTCCTCACTGGAGACTTGTTGGTTAATAATAACACCTACTTGTTTGATGATTCATTAACTAATAGTGTTAAGCATTATCAGCGAAGAATGGGGCTGACAGAAACGGGTAAGATTAATATACTGTTTATTGCTGAAATGAATAAATCAATAGACTTTAGAATTCAGCAGATAATGGTGAATATGGAACGCTTAAGATGGATGCCTGTAAAAATGGAATCAGATTATTTGTTTATTAATATACCTGAATACAAGTTACATGTTTACCAGAATGGAACAACTGACTGGAGTATGATTGTGGTGGTGGGGAAGAATGCAACCCAAACGAGTATATTTAAAGGAAATATTTCCGAAGTGGTACTGAATCCATACTGGAATGTACCCACTAGTATTGTGAATAAAGAAGTGTTGGAACATCTTAAAAATAACAAATCTTATATCGCTCAAAATCATATGGAAGTCAGGTCAGGGAGTAAGGTTATAAATCCTTACAGTGTAAACTGGCATCAATATCAGCATGCAATTCCTTATACTGTTCGGCAGAAACCCGGGAATAATAATTCCTTAGGGAAGATAAAGTTTCTGTTTCCTAATAGCTTCAATATTTACCTACATGATACTCCATCGAAGGATCTGTTCGGTGAAAATAAAAGGGCTTTTAGTCATGGATGTATAAGAATTGCTGAGCCTCTTAAGCTTGCATATTATCTCACTCAACATAATGTAGTCTGGCCAACTTCGCGAATAGATAGTGTATTAAATACCGATAAGGAAACTTCTATTTCTATACAACATAAAATGCCTGTTTACATCACCTATTTTACGGCTTGGGTAGATACCGAAGGTCAATTGAATTTCAGAAACGATATCTATCATCTGGACGAAAGATTACAGAAAGAAATATTTGGAGAATAAATAATCATAAATAATAATAACATGAAAGTATTAGTAGTTTTAACATCCCACAGTCAGTTGGGAAACACAGGAGAAAAGACAGGGTTCTGGATAGAAGAGTTTACCACCCCTTATTACATTTTACAGGATGCGGGCATGGAGTTAACTATAGCCTCTACCGATGGTGGACAGCCGCCGGTAGATCCTAAGAGCGAAGCTGCCGATGCTCAAACTCTTTCTACTAAAAGGTTTTATAGTGATAATGAACTAATCGATAAAGTAGCAAACACTGTTAAGCTAAGTACAGTGAAGTCTGCGGATTTTGATGCAGTGTTTTATCCAGGAGGTCATGGCCCTATGTGGGATCTTGCTAATGATGCTGATTCTATTGCATTACTCCAGTCTTTTAATAAAGAGAATAAACCTATGGCTTTTGTTTGTCATGCTCCGTCTGTTTTGGTGAATGTAAAATTGTCTGGTGGAGATCCTTTGGTTAAAGGGAAAGATGTTACAGGTTTTTCGAATTCGGAAGAAGATGTTGTAAAGCTTACCAGTGTTGTGCCATTTTCTCTTGAAGATAAATTATTGGCACTGGGTGCTCATTATACTAAAGGCGAAAACTGGTCATCGTATGCCAAATGTGATGGAGATTTAATTACAGGACAAAACCCTGCTTCTTCAGAGGCTGTAGCTAAATTGTTGTTACAAGCATTAGCAAACAAGAAATAATATATAATCTGTGAATCATGCAAGTATTAAACATCTGGATGTAACATAATACTTTGGTAAGGTATTCACCTTTGCAAAAATTAAATTTCAATAATATGAAAAACAGTATAGTAGTTGTAGGGATGTTGTTAATAGCATTCATTTTTATCAGTTGCGAAGGCCCTTACGTGGCAAGTGAACCTGTGTATATAGAAAGTGCTCGTCCGGCAGCTCCCGGCCCTAATCACATCTGGATTGAAGGCGACTGGTATTATAATCGTCAGCTACATGCTTACAATAGGAAAGAAGGCCATTGGGATAAACCAAGACCAGGGCATTCCTTCAATCAAGGTCATTGGGAATCTAATAAAAAAGGACACCATTGGATAGGCGGAAAATGGAACTAACCTAATGAAGTATTTCAATAATTAATTTCATCTCTATAAATAAATATATGAAAAGTATATATAAATCAGTACTTGCTTTATCTGCTATTTTATTTTTCGTTCTACTTTCAGCATGTAATAATAAGTCCGCTTTAAAGCTGGAAAATGAAGCACTAAAGTCGGAGGCAGCTGCACTGAATATAGCCAATCAAATGATTGCTAAGAATCTGATCACTTTTGATACTTTGGACTTTACTATATTCAGTAATCAGGATTGGATAAGATTGCACGAAAGCCATGCTGCAGATATAAAAGTGAACTGGCCCGATGGCCATTTTACAAAAGGAATAGACCGACATATTGCCGATTTAAAAGCAATGTTTGTCTACGCTCCCAATACCCGTATTAAAGAACATCCCATTCGTTTTGGCTCTGGCAATATGACCTGTGTTACAGGAATTATGACGGGCACATTTTCTGCGCCAATGCCTGTAGGGGCGGGAAACTTTATTCAGCCTACTGGTAAAACATTTTCACTGCCAATGTGTACTGTGGGTATCTGGGATAAAGGGGTAATGATTGAAGAGTATTTATTCTGGGATAACCAGACTTACATGAATCAAATTGGATTAGGTAAATAAATTAATAAAATAAATTATGGAAAAGACAAAAGCATTAAATGCAACCAAGTGGTCTGTTGATCAGGCCCATAGTACAATTGAATTTAAAATAAGACACCTGATGATATCGCATATCAAAGGTTCTTTTAAAACTTTCGATGCCAGTATTTATACTACAGGAAAGGATTTTTCTACAGCAGAAGTTGATCTGTGGATTGATGTAACCTCTATTAATACCGGAGATATAACAAGAGATCATCATCTTATAAGTGCTGACTTCTTTGATATTGAAAATCATAAACAAATTTCTTTTACTTCTACTACTATCAGCAAACCTGATAGCGATGGAAATCATGAATTGTGGGGCGAGCTGACCATGAGAGGAATTACGCAGAATGCAAAACTAAATGTCCTTTATGGTGGTTTAATTAAAGATCCCTGGGGCAATGAAAGAGCAGGGTTTACGGTTACCGGTATAATTAAAAGAAGTGACTGGGGAATTATATTCAACTCAACACTGGAAGCAGGTGGAATGATGCTGGGTGATGATGTAAATATTTCTTGTGATATAGAACTGGTGAATACTGTTGCTAAATAAATAGATTTTAAACTGACTTAAATATTATAAGCTCTGGAGATTTTCTTCAGAGCTTTTTTGTTTATACAACAGTATATGCTAATTCATTTTATATACATTATTAATCAACTTGATATATATTGAAATGAGTGAATTATGCAACTAATAAACATCATGGTGTAACAGTTATAGTTTGGTGTTAGAACAACTTTGCAACTTATTAAAACTAATAAATTTAAAACAAATTATTATAAATAAAAGTTTACTATTATCATGCATGTTTATTTCGACAATATTTATTCCAACAATAAATTTTGGGCAATCAGTTAACCTCGGCTCAGCCGCCAATTTTGTGTTGTTTACCACTGTTGGGGAAGTTACTAATACTGGTATTTCACAACTTACAGGTAATGTAGGTACAAACAATGGTTCCAGCACAGGCTTTGGAAATGTAAATGGAGTTATGCACGACAACGATGGAGCAACTGCACAGGCAGGAGCTGATTTATTAACTGCATATGCTAATGCAAATACGGCTATTCCTGATTTCTATCCGGCATCTTTATTGGGTAATGGTGATACCTTGATTGCCGGAGTATATCATATAGCAAGTGTGGCAACTTTAAATGGTACGCTTTATCTGGATGGAAAGGGTGATGTTAATGCTAAATTTATCATACAGATTCAAGGAGCATTCTCTACTGCTGCAGCTTCTAAAGTTAGAATGATTAATGGCGTTAAATCCTGTAATATATACTGGAAGGTAGAGGGGTTAATCAGTATGGCTCCCGCTACCTATATGAGTGGTACAATTATAGCTAATAATGCCGCTATAAATATGAATACTAATGATACTTTAAATGGTAGAGCACTTTCTATTGCAGGTGCAATAAGCACAGACGGTGTTCTTGCGTATTTGCCAAATAATTGTGGTGTGTTCAATGGCCCTGCTTTACCGGCATTAGGATCAACAATTTATTACGGGTTGTTCTCTGCAGATGGCCCCGTTAATAATACAGGGGTAAGTAATATTACGGGTAGTATAGGTACTAATGTTGGTTTGACAGTAGGGTTTGATTCTACAAAAGTATCCTGTAAAATACACCCTATTGCAGATACGTCCACCGCAAAATGTGCTGCTGATTTACTTGTTCTGTATACCTATTTAAATGTGCTGCCTTACGATATTGAACTGCTGTATCTTGCTCAGTTTGGCAGAGGCTTGGTGCTTACTCCTCATACTTATATTTTAAAAGGTGCAACAACTTTCACTGATACACTTTATTTAAATGCTGTTGGTAATCCTAATGCAGTATTTGTAATCAAAATAAATGGGGCATTATCTACCAGTACTTATAGTAAAGTGCTATTGATCAATGGTGCTCAAGCTAAAAATGTGTTCTGGAAAATAGAAGGCGCCGTTGATATTAATGATTACTCCGTATTTGTAGGTACAATTGTTGCTAATAATGGTGCAATTAATTTACGTACGGGAGTGCAGTTAAATGGACAGGCTTTTACTACTACCGGCGCATTAACTACTGCTGCCATTACGGTTCTTATGCCTGTACCTGTATGTGAAGGACTTCCGGTGAAATGGATGTATGTAAGAGCGCTTGCTGCTAACAATAGTGTTTTGTTGCAATGGGCTACCTCAAGTGAGTTGAATAATAAATATTTCAGTATTCAGAAGAGTAATGATGGTCAATCTTTTAAAACTATAGGTACAGTTAGCATTGCAGAAAACACTTTATATGGCGAGCAGTATTATTCTTATAATGATGTTACCCCTGCTAATATTAATTATTACAGAATAGCCCAGACAGATATGGATGGATCAATCAGTTATTCAACCATTGTAAGTATACACATGAGTGCAGATTTGAAAGTTACACAATGCGTTCAAAGAGGTAATATTGTCATCACGGTTGCCGGAGCAAATGCAGGCTTGGCAAATATTAAACTAATCAGTACAGATGGTCGCATAATAGCTGTCAATAAAGTAAATATTGCTGCAGGATTCAATCAGTATAAAATTAATAAACCATCTAAACGCAGGTTGTATATTTTGACTATAGAAAGCATGGGCCAACGTTTGTATAGTGGTAAAGTAATGATCCTGTAATTTAATTAATTCTCATAAGTTCATCATGTTTTCATAGTTAGCGCTATAATTCATGATGAACTTTATATTCACTTTGTTTTTCTTTAATTTAAAATGAGGTACTCATTTTGCTTCAAATCCTTATTGTAATTAAGTTTTTTAATTGTTTGGAGCTTATTAGACTACATTCACGGAATTCCAACGGATTAATAAACATACAGTAATTCGTTAAATCACATTATATAGATTAGAGTAGTCGTATTGCTATCTTCCCTTATAACGTTTATCAGCACTTTCGTAAAAATTGTACATATGAATAATAACTTTGAAATCGAAAAAGGCATAGGCCATATTACGGTAGAAATAATAGAATATATACCTAATTCTGTAGTGATAAAAACGATCCTTAAAAAGTCGACCGGCAACATCAGTGTTATGTCTTTTGATAGTGGTGAGGGACTTACCGAAAAGACTACCCCTTTCGATACTTTTGCACAGATTATCGAGGGTAAAGCAGAGATTGTAATCAATGGTATTTCACATGTTTTAAAAACAGGAGAGTCTATTGTTATCCCAGCTTTTCAGCGAAATTTAATTAAGCCCAATGGTCGTTTCAAAATGATTCAGACAGTTATTAAAAGCGGGTATGAGTTGTAAGTTATTTGCCTGTTAGTTTAATATCAAACTAATAAAAGTTAAGATATACAGCCGTTAATGGAGTTTAATCCATTAACGGCTTTTTTATTTGTTCTATGTACAGTAAAAACAGAAAAGTATAGGAGTGACTATTGTTTTTAAAATTATAAGAAATGCAATTATAATAGAAGCATTATTGTTATACATCAAACCATTAACCCTGTTCTTCGGTTTCGAAAGACTAAGTATTCCTCAAGGATTAATATGTATAGCCATTGGATTTATCTCCGTAATATGGTTCGAGGTTGTAAAGCTAATCAAGAGATTACGAAGTACTAAATAGCAATAGCAGTCTTTTTTTTAAAACTAAATCCATGAGCCGATTGTCAGTTTATTTTTTCCTTTTTACTTTTTACTTTTTACTTGAATTTGGGCGTTCCGCTGAGGCGGCCGTTGCTGCCTTTCCTATCTTTTTTTTGCCCAAAACACCCCTTTAGGGGATGGGGGCTGGGGTGGCAAAAAAAAGGATATTCCCTGCTGCAACTAACGCGTAATACAAATACATCGCTCCGTCATTAGTCCCACGAATGCGGGAAAGCAATCTGAGTCCCCATACTATTTTCTTCCCTGTGATGGTTTAATACATAATACTAAATCTTCAATTGTATTAAAACCCTGAAAGGGTTTAATATTAATAGCTATAGGTGAAACCTATGGTAAACAATAATAAAAGAAAATCCCCAACCCAGAAGGGTTGTATTCAAATTATCAATTATCAATTATCAATTATCAATTATCCATTATCCATTATCCATTATGTATTACCCAGCTTCCTGTTTTATCACTCCCAATGCGCTCTATCACTCCAAGTTTCTTAAGCGCTTGAATATGTCTCTTTATGGTAGAAACTGAATGACCTGTTGTCATAGCCAATTCAATATAGTTTGCTTTGGGTTTTTGTTTTAAATACGTTAAGATACTCTTTTTTACAAGGTCATTTACAAGGTCATTTACTGGTTTTACAAGGTCATTGTCTAGGTTTGGAATATGAATATTGCTTACATGAATCTCCCAAGGATATCAACTCTCTAATTTTCAATACTCTTTCTATTTGGAATTTATATTTATCTAATTAAATTACGCCTCATAAGTTTCAATCTCTTCAATTTCGTCAGCGTTTGTAGCCATTCCATTAGTATTTAATTTAGAATATTTAATTGCAAGTTTAGAATGCATTTTTATATGTCCCCATCTTATCCATCCTCCATTTAAATTGTCAACAGATAGTCTAAATTGATCTTCATTTTCATTTTCTGCCCAAATAAATTTAGATACACCATTACCTCTATCTTCTGGAATATGATAGACTCTTACAATCTCATATCCTAATTCTTTAAGTTCTTCTTCATGTTCTCGATTATAAATAACATCTTTATGATAAACAAACCATTTAACCTCATGAAGTGGATTAGGG
>Ga0208259_1000226_pt1 | contig 20174 bp, 23 predicted proteins | sample CryBogCBH22May08_FD_184618 | JGI IMG/M metagenome (GOLD analysis project Ga0208259, IMG submission 184618) | Freshwater microbial communities from Crystal Bog, Wisconsin, USA - CBH22May08 (SPAdes) | ecosystem: Environmental > Aquatic > Freshwater > Lake | place: Crystal Bog, Wisconsin, USA... | reverse complement strand
GCATTATGCTAACAACTCAATTTCTCTAAAAAGTTTGCCTTTTTTTTCTCAAGACTATTTTGGCCGAACTGAAAATGGACATTTATTTTTGTCCATTTTTGAAAAGTCAAATAAAGTCTTGAAAATCCGAAAAAAAGCAAACTTATATAATAAATTGAAAAAGGTACTTAAAGAAACTCCCCCAAAAAAATTGAATTTGGATTATCAATGATTGCAATAGTTATAAAGAACGAACAAGGAACGAACAAAATGGGAAGTCCAACGTGTACTACTACTTCGCAGCAATCCAACAATGAGTTCCAACAACTCGTCCAGTTGGTTCAACAATTACAAACCGAAATAAAGGATCTCAAGAGTCAAGTAAAAAAACAATTAGAAAATGTATATGATCAAATTGATGAACTGCACGAAAAATGTAGCGACCTTGACGGAAGATGCGACGACAATTCTGGAAAGTAACCGTTATACCTTTACAAGATTGACTCCAACTAGACAAAAATAATTTTCATATAAATTCCTGCTTTTTTTTCTATGTTGTACAAGTTATTCTCATCTATGAGTGAAATACCATAGTTGGGTAAAAAACAGGTTTGAATGCGTTTGAACTGGACAAGAATAGGTGGAAGCGCAATCTTGTTCTGGCCAACTGAAATGGTTAAGAAAGGGTGATCAAAGAGAGAAACTTGAAACGGAATGATTTGCTCAATATGCAGACATCCATCTTCATCAATACTCATATTTTCCGGCAAATCTGGAACGCATATCACGATAATATCCCCTTTCTCTCTTGTATTATCAAAATAAACCTCATCGTGCCAAAGAGGAACAAAGTAGGTGGAATTGTCTACTACCAACTTGTATATATTGCTTTCCAAGAGATCATCTATACAAGGATTCAATATGTATACTTGGTCATCCTTGAACTTTTCTTTGACTATTTCTTTCACGAGATCCAATGTCTCTTGTGAAATATGGAGTATAGATTTATACTTTGAGAGAAACTGGTAGACGCTCATAGCTTGATCCTTTTCAATTGGCAACTTTTTGCAACCATTCAATACAATTTCCTTGATGGCGGTGATAAAACTGCCAGACCCTTGTTCTCTCAATAATCCCTCTAGGAAAGACTGGAGCAAGAGAGAATAATCCACGCTCGTATTCCAGAAAGATGACTGGTCTTGATCTGCAGGAACACTTTCTCCATTTACATCTATTTCTCTCTTCAAGAACTCGTAAGACTCTTGGATAATCTTGAATTGCGCGGTGCTGTCCGCACTATTGCCATTCTTGTCTGGATGATATTGCAGCGCCAGTTTGCGATATTGTTTTTTTAATGTGGCGACGTTTAAAGTTTCCATTTCTAGAATGGACATTGCTGTTTCACGGTTCATTGCCATGTTGTGTTAGTTAGTAAACTAACAAAACATGTTTCTATGTTTTTATCAATATTGATATCAAATAAAAAAAATAGCTCTCCATGTGATAAATGGGTCTGTAGTTATTGTTGTAATATTTGAAAAATACGTGAGTTTTTACGAGGGCTTCTGATATTTTATTTTCCGGAATTCGCTTCTCTTTTATGAAAGTAGAGAGAATATACCAGACGCATTCGTTTATATCTAGATTGTAAATCAAGACGTCGTATAACAAGTCACGAAATTTTACGAATTTCAATTCCTCAATGTTTTTCATAGATTCAATAACCTTGTCTATGATTATTTTATGTGACTGCATTAACTGCGTGTTTTCCAAATGATGTAATGTTTTTATATTTGTGATATCCTCTGCGTTAACTTTGCGGAGCCCATTTTTCTCATTTAAATTCACAGATTTGCTATAGAGTGTTTTTGTTGGACGGGGTATAGAAATCACTTCACAACAGTTTAATATATTGTCTGGAAGAAAACTCACGTTCTCTGTTATTAAAATAAATTTCAAATCTATTGAACTCATACAATTTCGTTGCATATAACTGTAAAAATTATCCAACAACTCATTGTGTATTTCGTGGAAATATTTGCAAACAATGATTCCGCACTTTTCTGTTTTGCTTCCCACAATATCTACAATTTGTTGATATATTTCGTGCCAAAGTAACTTGGAAGAGCAACCCAAGAGGGACATGTCCACTTCATAGTGAATGTCACTTATCTTGAAAAAGTATTGCTGTTTGTTATAAGAGAGACTAATTTTTTTTTCATATTTTAATTCGCTTGGACTGTATTTTTTGATAGATTTCAACATTTGAGTATACTTTCCAACACCACTTGGTCCATAAAAAATGACATTTTTGAAATTTTGCAGCTTTTCTGGAAAGTGAGAGAATATCTTTTTTAAATTTGGATGTATATTTATTGTGTTTACGTATTCTTCAAAGTGCGTTTCATGAAATTTCATATGAATATTGTTCTTGATTCTACTGCTTAGTATAATAATATTTGTTTATATTGCTATTACTTAAAAACATATCTATAATTTGAAGTAGGTTAAATAACACAACACAATTATGAATATAGTAAAGTCATTAGATCAATATAATGAAGACTGTGTGCATTTTAGTGAGTCAATAAAAAATAATGTTGTGGTAGACGGACAGTTTATTCGTATATTATATTCCACGCAACTTTTTTCATTGAATGGAATTTATTTGTTTTTTACGATAAATGACGTGTTTGTTGAAAAATACTTTAATAAGTACAAGTGTTGTTTGGATATTTCAAACAACCGTTATATTTGTGAAAAGTTGTGTGAAATTGAATACAATTTATTGAAAAAGATAAATATTAAAAAAACGCCGCAGTACAAAATTCAAGAGCAAGTGATGAGTGGACACATTAAAATATTTTCGCCCATTTATATCAAACAGTCTACAATGGGCTTCATGTTGAAAATTTCTGGAATTTGGGAGACGGCAACGCAGTATGGAGTAACGTACAAATTTTCAAAGATTGAAAATTTATAAAAAAAGAGAAACCGTTATATTTTTATACTTATCCGTCTGTAGTATAAAATTTCAATATGGTTTGGATAATAATTGCAATATAAACGTTAATAACCCCCAACAAGTAACTAAAACTGTTCATGATTGTAGGCAACTTGTGTTCTCTCTTGTATGTAGATGTTTGTAGACCGTAATAAAATAACACAACCTGTAGTAACATAATAATAGAGGAAACTACGCTAAAAGAGTAATATTGTTGAGATAAGTTTCCGGTGTTTATTGTGTTTTGGTATGTGATCATTAAATAGAGTAAAAAAAGTATGACTGCTATATTTAGAATGAACGGGCCGGTACTATTAAAAAGAATGGATGCGAATTGACCAAAATTGCCATTGGATGCGGTTATTGCGTTGCTGAATATACTCGCCATAATCAATATAATTGCAACCGCAAGTGTGCTGTAGCCAAGAAGAGACAAGTAGACAATTGATTGTATGGAAACTGTAAATGATAGTATTAGCAAGGATGCTCCTACAATGAATAAAGCAGTGTATAAAACAGTAAACCACGTGGTTGCCATTATACTATATTGTTATTATATTGTTATCAAACAGAAGTGGACAGGTAGCACTTTGTTAAATTTATTCTATTGGATTATCTAATGTAGCGTCATCATATTGTAAATTTAATCTTATTATAGTGTAGTATACAAAAATAAATGAGTAAATTTAATACAGGCACCAATTATCCATTGATTCCAAATGCGCAGCAATACATGTTTGAAAAACAATATGTTTCTATTCATTCAGAAGATAGAAATGTGCTTAAATTTCCTAATGCCAGCGAATTTGAAATAGAATTGCCCCAAGATTATTTGAACGTACAGGGAGTAAAAATGGTGACGAGTCGTTTTCCAAGCAATCTAAATGTGTTTTCTTCTTTGCAAAAAAATGTCACCATTACTTTTAGAATTACAGAACCGTATAATCCGGCAAATTATGAGTGGCCTTACGATGGAAGTTATCCAGTTATACTAGACGATATTTTTGCGGCTCTTTACTACAATCAACAACAAGATTTTGTAGTTGTAGTTGAACAAGGGAATTACACTCCAGAACAGATGGTCACAGAACTCACCAACAAGTTCAATTATGTCGTGACAAATATGATTGCAAATTCATCTTACATGTCAGAGGTGGAAAAAGCGGAGTTTCTTAGTGATGGGGGATATAAGGAGTTTGTCATCGTATACAATGAGGTGACGAAGAAGTTATGGTTTGGGAACAAGAGTTCCTTGTTTGTTTTGACTAGTTCTGTGGTTATTTATTTGGAACAGTATTCTTTTCAATGTAACGGCGGAAATGCATTGAATTCCGGTAACTATCAATTGAGGGTTGACTCTAGCGGCGTGAATATAGATTTGATGAACTGCAAAGTCCCTAGTGCAAGCAATTATATGCCTTGGGGACTTCCTTGGTATCTTGGCTTGCCTCGTTGTGATAGCGTTGCACAGGTTGATCTTAGTGCTAATACACCCAATAGTGCGACGCGATTTTTTTATACAGATGTTTCTGGGGGAATTTGGCTAACGCCCAGCGGATACCCCAATTATTTTGGTGCGAGTGCTTATTTTGTAGAGGCAAATTATCAAGTGAACTTGACACCGCCTTTATATTTTTATGTGGAATTGAAAGGGTTGAACTTCTTGGACGAAACGGAGCCATATAACTTTAGCCCATTTACCATGCAGACGAATCAAACAAACGGTATTGTAAAAGCCGCCTTTGCGAAAATACCTATATTAACTCATTGTGAACAGCAGTGGTTTGAACAGACGGATGGATACAAGATATACAACCCACCTGCAGAGAGAATAAGGCGTATTTATGTGAAAATTAGATATCACGATGGAACGCTAGTAGATTTTGGGACAAGCGAATTTAGTTTTATGTTGGAGTTTTCCTTGTTTCGTCCACAGAATGCGAAAACTTATTTTATGTATACGCCGGAATCTATTGCAAATGGGAATAATTAACTCCGTGGGCAAGCCCCACAGCTTCGCTCTAGAGTTAATATTATTTTTTTGTAAATTCAAGGTCGCTACGTAGACGTTGTGTCTCCGGTCAATTTATACCATATCTCCCTTTAATCCAGAGAGCAACGAGAGAAACATCTACAGTCATATAATCCACATCACACTCTTTCAAGCTAAAAAATCCCGGCTTCTTCATCTTAGCCGTTTTGAAAAAGATGTAATCACCCCGTTTGCTTTTGCGAATGCTAATTGTATCTGTTATTGCGCGCACTACATTTCCCTCCTTCTCCAAAACCTCCAAGACTTCTTGAAACGTAATATTTTCAATAGGTCTATTTCCAAAACATTTGAGAGAACGTGTCTCTTTCCCCCACATAGCGTACATGCCAAATTTCCCACTTTTGACAAATAAATCTTCACCGCCATACTTGCCCAAAGGCAAATCTTTTACCATCCCCCCACTCTCGTCCTGCACAATCAAAATATCCTCCAGCAAATATTCTCCAAGCTCCAATTTCCGCAAATCAATATTCGCCTTTACCGGCTTAAAGGAAACGCCGCCACTGCTATCAATAAATTTGATGACTGGACCGTGTTTACCCACGACATAGGTATGCTGTGTGTCAATCTTGAACTCCACCTTTCCAATATTTGTGTCATTTTCTAGTGCACTCATGAGATTTTCTATTTGATCCAAACAATCGCGACAAGTTTCCGTGCCTTTTCCCGTGCCTTTTCCCGTGCCTTTTCCCGTGCCTTTTCCCGTGCCTTTTCCCGTGCCTTTTCCCGTGCCTTTTCCCGTGCCTTTTGCAATGATATCAAGAGAATCTTCCATCTTCTTGGTATAGTCATAATTAAAAAGCTCCATAAAGTGCTTTTCCAAAAATTCCAATACGAGAATACCAATTGGTTGAATGACCAACTTGTGTTTTTCTGCACCAAATTCTCTTTGCGTCTCTGTTTCAAAAACGTCGCCATCGCTCATTTCAAAGTCGCGGCACTCCACTAACCTTCCAGGAATGTCCGTTTTTTTCACATATCCTCTCTCTTGTATCTTGTCTACCAAACTGGAGAAAGTAGAAGGCCTTCCAATACCTTTTTCTTCCAAGAGATTCACGAGACGAGCTTCTGTATAATGTTGTTTTGTATCTTTGAAACCAACTGTAGAGAGAACCTTGTTGTAAGATATCATAACGTTGTCGCTTTTCTGCGAAAATAAAGTGTATATTTTTTGAACTGCCATATCTATTTGAACGAGCGACTTTTTAACAGCCATCCAACCCGGAAAATCAATGATCTCGCTTGTACAACTATATTGTGTATTTTGTGGCGCACTAATCGTTGCCTTAATAGAGTAAAAGGAAGCCGCCGTCATACAGCTTTCCAATGTCGTTTGCCAAATCAACTTGTACATGCGCTTTTCTTTGCTTTCCATTTTCTCTGGCAACTCTTTGAGAGAAATGTTGGTAGGACGAATGGCCTCATGAGCACATTCTTTTTCTTTATCCTTATTGTCATCATTATCTTTATCCCCACCATTATTTTTATTTCCATCCTTACTCTTTCCCTTACTCTTTTCTCTCTTTGTTTCTTTTTTAGAAGACAAAATGGTGGGAGTAATGGGTTGCAAGTATCTTTCGTCGTATGTGTTTACAATATAAGTTTGCACCGTTTCCTTGAATTCTTCGCTGTATTTTTCACTATCTGTTCGCATATAAGTGATGTATCCGGCTTCATATAGAGTTTGGCAAATTTTCATTGTTTCTTTGGGAGAAATATGAAGCTCATTGCTTGCTGCTTGCTGGATACGCGAAGTTGTTAGTGGTTTGGGTGGCTGCTTGAAAACCTTTACTGGTTCACTTAAAGAGAGAACATATTCAAATCTGCTGCTCTCTTCCAGGAAATCTACCATATTGTCTTCATCTGCATATTGTTTGTTCAAGTCAAATGGAACTACACTAGTTGTTCCTAGCGAACTTAGAGAGAAATATCCTGTTGTATTGTAGATTTTTTGTCCTGGAGATCGTTGAATTTCTTGTTGGTTTTCATAAATGAGACGCAGTGCCGGGGTTTGGCAGCGGCCTGCAGAGAGACTTTTCTCTGCGTTTCTAGTGATGTATTTCCAGAGAAGAGGAGATATCTTGAATCCTACCAAGAGGTCCAGAATTTGTCTTGTTTGTTGTGCATTGACAATATTCATGTCTAGGAGACGCGGATTGCGAACTGCCTCTTGTAATGCTTTTTCTGTGACCTCATGAAAGATGATGCGCTTGGTTCTCTCTGGACTCAAATCAAACATCATACAGACGTGCCAAGCGATTGCTTCGCCTTCTCTATCGTCATCTGTTGCTAAAAGAACGGTTCCTGCGCTAGCAATCTCTCCTTTCAAGAGAGCGATTTGTTTCTGTTTGATGGCGTTATCCACGACGGTGTACTTTGCCGTGAAATTATTGGATATGTCTACATTTGCTAAATTCGTAAGTTCTCTCAAGTGACCAAATGTGGCCATACATTTATATCCTGGTCCTAAATATCCTTCTATTTTTTTACATTTTGCGGGAGATTCAACAATAACCAGTGTAGTTGATGTTGAATATTTTTTCATTTTTTAATGAATGAAGTTGTGCTATATTCTATATTGGGGAAGGTTTAAGTGATTTGATTTTAATATTGATTTTTAACGATATCTTCGCGAACGCCTTCTCCTTTTTGTTGACTTACGGCGACGTGTTCTTCTTCTACTTCGTTTTCCACCCTTTGAAGAGTCAACTCTAAAACCCTTCATATCATATAATACACCTGTATCCGGATCTCTACGTAAGATACTACCATCATTTTGTCTAAGGGAATCAAAATTTTTAAAGTTGTAAACCCTATCGGCAATTGGATTTTCATCTACACCCAGTGCAGGCGGATTATATTTTGTCGTTGACATATTGTTTACTATATAATACACAGATTTTTGTGTATTATATATTGAGTTAAATCAAATAAACGCGTATTTACTTGTATCTGCGCGAGCGTCTTTTTCTTCCACCTTTTATTGATTTACGGCGGTAAGACTTTCTTTTGCGACTGTGTCTACGTGTAGATTTTCTTTTTCCTCCTGTTTTACCAGTTATGGCACTCCAACCAGGTCCTGTCTTTTCTGTTTGTTCTTTACTTTCTTTTATTTTATTTATCAAGAGATTTATTGTATTTGGTTTCAATAGCGTAACTTTTTCTTGAAAACCCTGTAATAAAAGTATCTCTATTAATTGTTCTGTTTCTTCTTTTGTAAGCGTGTCCAATAAATTTCTTATTTTATTTATAATATTTACAATAACAATTTGATTAGTTCCAGTAAATAATGTATTACTGTTGTCACTTTGTGCTTGAGTTAATATTTTAACAATGTTTTTTACGGTATATGTTGCATTTTTTAATTTGTTTTCAAAGTTTTCTCTATTTTTTAATTCCTTAGTTATTGTTTGACTTGGTCGTGGGTCTTCATCAACAGAAACTGCAAGCGAACCTGGCATTGATAAATTTATTTATATATTACGCGGAAAAATATATATTTATAAAGTTCTATGTTGACTTCTATACGCTTTAATAACATCATCTATACTTGTAAACGCATATGGAGTTTTGCATTTATTTACTATTAATTTTTGCATGCCTTCAAATTCACCTTCTTTAAGATCTGTTCTTGAAGCTAAATTTTTAATAAGCCCCATCATACATGAATCTGTAGGGTTTACTGCTTGCAAATCTCCATTCCCCCCTCTCTTTTTTCTTGAATAACGTTTTCTGTAAAATTTTCTACCTTTTGATTTTTTTATTCGTCGTGATTTTCTTATTGACTTCATTCTACCCATTTTTTATAGTATACATTATCTATAGAAAACTTTTAAATCTCATATTCAACGGTTGAAAGGAGGGGTCGTAGGGGAAAGCTGTATTTTGTCCAGCGAATCGTTCTCTCATACGAAGTTTATGATAACTTAACCTTGGTTCCCTACCATCTTAAACTGCTTCCATGAAATTTTTACCGGCTCCACTACAACAATATTTTCCGCATCTCCTCCATGTTCCTTGTCCAGCTTCTCCGCCTTTTTCAACGCACTATCAATATAAAGCTCTTTCAAAAGAGTTCCCACAACAAAAGATCCCTCATGTTGATCCAACTGTCCTTCCTCAATTTGCTTCAACACGTTGAGAAACTTCATCAAAATTCCTAAATCAATTTCATCTTTACGAATCTTGTTGTAAATATCTGTATAATAGTTGAAGAGAAAGGGACATTCACACATACACTCCAGATTCAACGCCTCCGGATCATGTCCCAACTTTGCCTTTAGCGAGAGAAGAGTTTGAATGTCCTTCTTTAAAATATCACTATGTTTGAGTTCGCGTATTAATCCGGTTTGATCTTCTATGTTGTTTGCCTTGATCATGTTTTGCAACTGGAGCCGCGCTTTATCGTCCATTTCAACCATTCCTTCTATACATATTCTAATTTGTTTTTAATTTCTTGTTTTCTTAATATATATAGACCAATCAATTCATGAGTACTTCATCAAGTAACAGTATTACAATGAAACCAAGCACAGTTACAGTATCTGGTCCTGGTGCAAGTGGACCTTATCAAGGTGCTGCAAATCAAACTGCTTCGGCAAATGCAAATACTGCTGCTCTAACAAAAGCTGGAAATGGTGGAGGAAATACTAAAACAGGTGGCGGAAGAAGACGAAGAAAAACGAGAAGAAGAACAACAAGACAGACGGGATATAGAAGACGAAGAGCAAAAAAAACTTATAGAAGAAGACGATAGTAACTATATATTTTAATTTGTTACCATATATATATAGTTATCTCATATATATGGCAAAATGTGGATGTGTAAGTGTGAAATCAAATAAACAAATGATGATTTACGTATTGTTGTTTTTATTGATATTTACAGGAACACTTTCTCTCATTATGAGTGTGAGTGTGAATGTGAAAGAAGGACTTGATAATCCTGGTCCAAGTGTAAATGCAAAAGAAAAAGAGCCACAGTGCGGTACTGGAACTATGAAGATAAGTCCTGTTCCTTATAGTCCTGGTGGATCTTCTAGTAATGTAACTGGTCTCAATCAAAACTTACAAACGAGTTATGCCGCGAGTCGGTGTTCTGCGCAAAATGACGGTGCAGTACAAACACCAAAACCAGCAGCACCAGCAAAATAGTAAAGTAAACAATAAACTAGTTCCTCTCTTTATTTTATACTCTTTAAATAATATAGTAGTATAAAACAAAGACGATGCCAAAAGGCTCTGCTTGGGTAAATTTTTTATATATCAATTTAGCATTTCTATGTCAAATATTCGCAATGTATTTTTTTATGCAGTTGAAAGCCATAAAAGAAAATTGGCCGGCTTATAGGTGTAATCCTATTTATATGCCTTTGGCTAATATCGTTACAGAAGGAACGGACAGTGTTGCCGGAAATTTTGCCTTTTGTATTCAACAGATGCAGACAAGCTTTATGGGATACTTGTTGCAGCCACTAGAAACAATTATGGGCAGTTTGGGCAATGTAAGTTTTGGAATGTTGGACGATATAACAAATGCAAGAAACATGATTGGATTTATGCGATTTTCTATAGGTGACATTTTTGGAAATATTGCGGGAATGTTTGCCAATATCGTGTTGGAATTCATGAAAATAACATTGCGAACAAAAGATCTCATGGGCAAAGTTGCTGGTGTAGTAAAAGTATTTGAAAGTGTTTTGGCTACAAGTAATGATACTATGCAAAGTGCTTGGAATGGTCCTCCTGGACAAATGATTAAAGTAATGGGTGCTGGAGCGAATTTACACTAGTCCTAGTCCTAGTCTTAGTCTTAGTTCATTGGTCATCCACTAGCAAATATTATCCAATGACTATATATGGATAATATTACCATTCATACAAGTACAGAAAAAATAAAAAAATTATACGGCGATTTGTCTTACTTTGATCAGTACGGCGGATCTGTTTTTTTATTTTTTTTCTTAACAATTGTCGTTTTTTTTGTAAGTGGATATTTTTTTATGCAGATAAACGCTGCGGCGATTAGAGCGGATTGGATAAATCAAAGATGTGAACCGTCTGTAATACCATTTGCTGGATTTATCAATAAACCTGCAGATATGACCGCTCTTGAGTTTACTGAACAAAATTTTGCCTACTGCACAGATCAAATGTTGATACCCATCACATTAGAAGCGATGAATCCATTTGCTTATATAGTGAGCGCATTTTTAGCAATTTATACTGCTATGGCGGCAGCCTTGAATGCAATTAGAGAAGTGATTGATAAAATAAGACAAGCGCTCGCTGCTTTTCTCAACCAGATTCTTGGAAGACTGACCAACTTTATTATTCCTATTATTGAATTAATTCTTACGATTAAAGACACTATGGCAAAAGTGGTTGGTGTAATGACTACATCCTTGTATATGAGTATAGGTTCGTATATGTCTCTAAAAAGTATGTTGGGGTCTGTACTAGAAATTGCAATTATTATACTGGTTGCACTAGTTGGTGCATTTGTTCCTTTATTTGTAATGATGTTTATTCCTTTTCTTACCCCCTTTGCAGTTGCGGGAATTTCTGTATTAACCATTTTTTATGTAGCAATAACGGTGGTTCTTCTTGTAATTGTCGTATTTTTGAATGACACTATGGGTGTTACTGCGAATGGAACGATACCCAGTCTTCCACCGGTACCAGTCCCCCCATCTTGTTTTGATAAACGAGTGCAACTAAAAATGTTGAACAATACCTATAAATTGTTTGAAGACATTCAAGTGGGAGATGAGTTGTGTAGTGATGGAAAAGTAACTGCGAAATTGAAACTGGATGCGTCAAATATGAATATGTATAACTTGAACGGCATTGTTGTTAGTGGATGTCATCGCGTATATCTAGAAGGAAGCGATACATGGATTAAAGTAGAGGATCACTGTGAAAGTGTAAAACTTGACAATTATGAAGAACCTTATATTTACTGTATAAATACGGCGAGCAAGGTGATTACTATACAAGATCATCTATTTTTAGATTGGGACGAAGTACCCGAATACCTGAACAAAGATGACAAACGGGAAAACACATCAAAAACAGTAAAATCATTAGATAAGTTCCACCGTGACTTGGATTCCGGTTTTGCAGAAACTACCAAACTTGAACTGAAAAATGGAAAGATTCGTTCTATTAAAGATATTAAGATCAACGATGTATTGTTGAATAGAGAGAAGGTATATGGAATTGTTGAGATTGACGGCTCTTCTGTTTCTCATCAATACTGGTATACAGATGCAAAAGCTGGGTTTATTGGTGGACCCAATCTACAAATTAATAAACACCACGAAAATCTTACTAAGAGAATGATAACCGGTGTGGAAAAATGCAATAAACTATATCATTTATTGACGGATAAAAAGAAGTTTAAAGTGGGTAATTTTGAAATATTTGACTACAATGCAAGTGTAGATTTATTCCTTAGAGGGAGTAGATAGGTAATTCTTATTGTAAATTATAATCTATGAAATATGTATATAAAAGATGTTAAATGAAATATCTGTTCTTGGATTTAGAATTCGTTTAGATTTTTTGATCATTTTTTCCATATTATTGGTTTTTATTCTTGGACAAACGTGTATGTCTTGTTATAATGTCAAGGGATATGTGCCAAAGGGAAGTTTAGGATATAGCAATATTGAAGGTTTTACTGGAGTTGGTGGCGCGGGTCCTTCTTCTTTTGGTTCAAATACTTATAATACGGATACGACCAGCTGGGGAATGCCCAGCTTAGTTGTAAAACCCGGCCAACCTTTATCTGCTGGTGTTCAAGATATATTGAACCGTACCCCCCAACCCATCCCTTTACGCGAGGGAGAGCTTAGTATGTTTGCTACAACGCCATTTAAACCAGAGTGTTGCCCAAATACTTACTCCAATAGCAGCGGTTGTCCTTGTATGACGGTGCAACAATATAATTATCTTATTGAAAGAGGAGGAAACAATATCCCTTATTCTGAGTATTAGATAAATTCGTTATACTACAGTGAAAAAAATAAACTACTGTAGTATTACATTTACATCACAATGACATCACCATTGCCCAAGATATCGCTTTGTATAACAACAAAAAACAGGTTTGATGATTTTTTGAGTGAGTCGCTGGATTCATATATAGAGTTGGTTAAAAAAGATATTATAGACGAAATCGTAATCTGTGATGAAAATGGAAACGATTTTCAAAAAATAAATGAGAAGTATAGCGGACTTATTGATAATGGATTCAAATTGAGAGTCTTTAAGAATAATAAGAATTTGGGGGTTTTTTTGAACAAGTTGAAGGTATGTAAAATGGCGAATAATGAATGTATTGCCTTGATAGATTCAGATAATTTTGTTGATGAGGCATATTTTACAAAAGTGAAGGAATATATGAGTAATACCACCTTTCCGGAACATTATATTATTTCGCCTTCTTTTGGAAGACCTCATGATGGAATGGATTTTAGAAAATATTCGGGAACTGTTACTCACAAATACAATATTAGAGATTATATTGTTATACCTAAAGACGATACAGCAGTTTGGAATATTCCACTCATGTGGAATATTTGCTTCATATCACTTTTGAACATGGGAAACTATGTTCTCTCTAAGAATATTGTCCATAGGATAGAACATGATCCAAACTTGCTCCAGAAAATTGCTGGATGCGATGTAATGTATTTCAATTACTTGGTGTTTCGACAAATACCGGAATGTGACTTTAAGTTTCATATTGTAGAGGGATTAGAATATGATCATCGTGTGCATGATGGAAGTTTGCAGAGACAGGAGAGCGAAGTCGCTAACGAAATGTTATGGGAGCATTTAGTAAACTGGTATCGTCACGAAGTCTACAAGTAAATATATATTTGTGCGTTTTTATAAAAATAATATTTACACTATGGAATATATAGTGTAGATATTATTTTACATAACATGGGAAGAAATGAAAGCAATTTGAAAATTTCTCTTTGCATTCCAACAATGGATAGATTTGAAAAATTTTTGAAAAAGTCTATTGATAGTTATTTGAAGTTGTTAGAAGATGGTTGGATAGAAGAGATTGTTGTGTGTGATGAGAATGGGAATGATTTTTATAAAATAAATGAACATTATGAAAAACAAATAAATGCTGGAGTAAAATTACGTGTTTACAAGAATACGAGACGTCTTGGTGTTTTCTTGAATAAATTAAAAGTATGTAAAATGGCGAGTAATGACTGTATAGCTTTGATTGACTCGGATAATTTTGCAGATGAGTCATACTTTAGAACAGTGAATGAATACATTAAAAAGACAGAATTGACAAGCTATTACATGTTATCACCTTACTTTGGAAAACCACACGATGGGATGAAATTTGACATGTTTGAAGGTGCCGTTATACATAAATATAATGTCAAGGATTACATAGTAAAAGAAGCAGGTCCTAGTGCCTTATGGTCAAATATGGCTTATATGTGGAATCGTAGATTTATTTCTTTTTTGAATATGGGAAATTTTGTATTGTCTAAAAACATTGTTCACAATTTAGTATTTGATATGGATATGTTGGAAAAAACCCAGGGTTGCGATGTGATGTATTTCAATGCTTGTGTATTTACACAATTTTATGATTACGAATTTAAGTTTCATATATTGCCGGGACTAGAGTATGAACATGCGGTACATGATGGAAGTTTGCAACGAAAAGAACATGATAGAGCAAATGAAATGGTATGGGATTATTTTTCTCCTTATTTTTTGACCAAAGCACACTTATAAATAATAAAGGTTTAAAGAATTATTTGATAATAATAACAATATAGTATAAAAAATATGGAATTTGTAGAAGAAGAGACGAATAACCCAAATGATGTAAGTGAAGATGATATTTTAATGACGGAAAACATAAAAATATCGTTGTGCATTCCTACGAAGGACAGGTTTGATGAATTTTTGGAGAAAAATTTGATGTTTTATTTGGTATATTTAAATGAAGGGGTGATAGACGAGATTGTTGTATGCGATGAGAATGGGAATGACTACCAAAAAATAATGGATAAATTTGGTTACGCTATTGAAACTACACAAAAAGATAAATTTCGTGTTTACAAAAACGAAAGTGTTTTGGGTGTGTTTTTGAACAAATTGAAAGTTTGTGGTTTAGCAAAAAACAATTATATTGCATTGATTGACTCTGATAATTTTACAGATGCTACCTATTTCAATGTCGCGAAGGAATATATTGTTTCTAAAAAAATAGTTTCTAAAAGAATATTGTGTCCTTGTTTTGCCAAGCCGCGTTTTGATGTGGTTAAACGAAATTATAATAATTTTATTATTACGAGAAAAAATTGCAAAGATCATATTCATTATATTCCTTTTCATATTTTGATAAATACTGGAAATTTTGTTCTTACAAAAGATGTAGTTGAAAACTTGAGATATGACAATGATATTTTACCCAAAATTAGTGCATGTGACGTTATGTATTTTAGTTTGATCGCATTTCAACAAATGGAAGAGTTGGAAATGCATGTGGTAGACAACTTGGAATATGAACATACTGTTCACACGAATTGCGTTTCCATAGAGACATATGAAGAGTGTGATAACACAAAGTATTACAAGGTGATACCGCAGTTTTTTGATCTATAGAGGAGCCAAAATCGTGTTATTTTAATCTCATTTAAACAATAATGAAATTAAAAATATATAGTATATTTACTAATAGAAAAATTTAAGGGGTCTTAACACCAGAATCCGTCACGTATGATATTATGCAGATCATAACAAGACAAATATACTCTCATTCCCACAGAGTCAAAGTTAAAACTTTCATATGGAGGCAAATCTTCTATACGAAAATTATCCCATGAATCAAGAATGACAAGAGGCAAATTAGCTTCTCGTTGAACAGCTTGTATAAATGGGCTATCTAAAACAATAGGAACGCATTTCAAATAAAGGGCTTCCCACAGACGGTGAGTGTCTGCACCATTGCCCTCTGGACAAATGCAATATTTGTATTGTGAAAGTCTTGCGAAATTGTCAAAAGGTGACATTCCAGGTAAAAAATATAATGTATTTTTTAGCGTATCATAACAAGGCTGTCTCTTTGCCGCATTTGTACTTATTTGAAAATTAAAATATACATCACACATTTTATTTGTAGCAATTGTTTCAATGTCTAAGTTCTTGTAAAATTCTACAAAGAGAGAACCGTGCTGCCATTGTCTATTGGCAATTCCAATAGGCAAAAATCGCAACTTTGGATGTTGCATGCATACATTTTGCGCATACCACTGCACTATTTTTGGGTGATTTGCGATTTTCAAACACACATCACATTTTGTAATATTGTAATCTGAGTTGTGTGTAACCAAAATAAAATCATTTTTAAATAGATCTATTTTTGCATAAAACTCTTTTAACCAGTCTGCGTAACAATATATAATAGGCGGATTATCCCAGATCTCGTTTTCTCTCAAAGAGGATATAAACTTGTGTTTATTTTGCGAAATAATATATGTGTTGTGACAATGTGACCCAAGATATGATTCGTCACAAAAATAAACATCCGCGACCTCCTGTATTTTCTCTCCAGTAATAACGTCCAAGCGCATAGTTGTTAATATAATATTGTTCTAGTTTCTTTAAGTTGAAATAATCATAATATATCTTTATCCCACGGCCTCCTAAAATTTTTGTCATTTTTTATCAACGGCTAAATCTGCTTGTTCATCTCCAAAAATGAGCGTTTTTTTACTAAAATTTCGTCTGGCCCAGAAGGGAACTTTCATATTGATTTCTACTTCAAATCCAATGCGCTCAAAACCGTGTTTTTTCATCAAGAGTGAAAAAAGGCTTTGATCATGTCTGTGTTCAATAAAACCGTGTGCATTTGGTAATACGCTTTGGTGGTCTGTTATCAAATGATAGTTGCATGAGTGGCGATACCATTCATTCATGATATTCACTGTATTTGCGCATTTTTTATATACAAATGCGGTGGCAATGATTTGATAATTGTCTTGCAAAAATTGTTTGCAATCTAGTTGGTGAAAAGCGTCCATTTTTGTCCAATGTCTCTCGTCAAACCCTAAAGACAGTCCAATAATACCCTTCTCGCTGTTGCGAACTATGTCAAAATATTCCATCATTCTTTGAATACGCTTAGGTCGCAACTCACATCCCGCGTCTCCATAAACAACAATGTCGCCTTCATCCAATCTTTCAAGTAGTTTTTTTTGAATATAGGGTTTCCATAACCAGTATCCATATCCTTTGGGATATGCTTGAAAAAAGTCTTTGTGTTTTTCCCAAAATTCTGCGTCATTTATCAAGTCTTTATCTGTAAATCCAATAACTTCATCAAATATGTTGAATGTTTTGGCCTGTTCACAAATTCTTTCTACTGCATCGTAATATTTTTCATCCGGTCCACCAAATGTTGCAAATATTATTTTCATAAATAATTTAGCTAAATAAAATATTTTGCTTCGTTTTACGTAGAAAGGAGTTGAGGTTGAGTTATAACTTATCCTTTCAACTCATCATTTGAGAAACGTTACGGGGGTTATGGGGTGTCCCCATAGTTATACGGTGTTAATTATGTATTCGCACATGTATTCCAATTCAAACATATGTTTTACCTTTTGGTATTCTTCCAACATTTCATTATATTTTTCCTCTGTTACAGAGAGAAGTTTTTCTTCCAAAGTGTCAATTTCATTTATATGAATAGAAATGCATATTTTACTGTAGTCTAGTATATCCTTGTAAGGTAACCATTCACGATCATCCCATACATAAATTGGAACTGTCCCTAACTTGAATATTTCAAAGAAACGGAAACTAGATTTTCCATATCCACGAGGCGCCAAAGCGAATTTTGACTTCAATGTGGTTTCTATAAAATGTTCTTGTTTGTTTGAATCTATAGAGGCAGACCAATTATTATTTGTTGAAATGTAAAAGTTTGAGTTGTTGTTAAATTTATCTATTATTCTTTGTCTAGTATGATGTGTAATGCTTCCTATAAAGGAACACAAGAGGGACTTATCTTGAAACGATTTTTTATTCCATAGAGTATCCAACTTATTGTCCGTATCTTGATAAATAAGAGGTAGTATTATATCACCATTGCATGCGCCACATATGCGGCTATTTGCCGGAAGTCCAATGTCAGGACCATCATCATGTTGGACAACAACAAAATATCCTTTCTCATTGTAATTATTTCTATAGTAATCATGAATGCAATAGTGCATCTCTATTTTTTTATGCTGGAACCATGACTCAATTTGAAAATTTGTCCAAAGCGCAGGAATGTAAAAACGTCCACTTTTAGAGTATTGTATCCTATTTCTCTTCATATACTCCATAAAATATTCTTCCATATACAATCCTTTTTTGAAAGGTGGATAAGTATCTTTATTTTGACAACAAAATAGTGGACTTGGAATCAATGAGAGTTTGTATTCTTCTATATTATCACACAATGCCATTGTATTATTAACAGACAATAAATTATCTATTTTTCTTGCGATTGCATCATATCCATATGTTTCATGAAAATTGAAATCTTCTTTGAAAACATTGGCATGCCTCATCTTTAAGTATGCCTCATCATTTTGGTCTAGATATTTTATTTTTTCTATAATTTTTTCATACGTTGGGTCGTTTACTTCATCCCAAGCTAAGTAAGCATCTTTATTGAATATATCATTTCTAGACTCTGTCCCCCAATAAATTGGAATAGTTCCAGCTAAAAATGGATTAATGATTTTTTCTGTAATATAGTTGTCTTCTTTTGTATTTTCAAAACAGATAATAAACTTGTATTGGCTTATGAAGTCGCGCATTTGTTTTTCCCAATACTTTCCTTCAACAACATAATCCATGTTATTGTGGGATACTCCTGCAGAGTCAACCATTTTATATTTGCATAACTCTTCAAACATTTTATTTCTACATGAAATTTTACCATTTGAAACAATAAAACAGCAAAATTTTTTTGGTATGTGAGTATTTGTAAACGGTCTATGAAGCAAATGATCATACGAATGATTGCATAAAATATATGATGCAAATAACGGAAGATCTATAATATTTTTGTCAGAATCATGTCCTCTTAGAATGATGTCGTAGTCGTCGTAATTGGCATAACAAAAAGTTGTTAGTTCTCTTGATCTACTTTCTCCTGTAAAATGTATTTTAATTTTCCATTTTTTCCAATTTACAATTGAGATATCAAATAATGAGTCAAATAGAACATCTGCATCTTCATAATTGTTGCAAATAACATAGTTTTGTAGCCTTGTTCTTTTTAATATTTCTTCAAAATATCCTAAATGAAGAGCCTCGTTTTTTTCTTTGAATCCTTGAAACCAGCCATGAATATATATTTTATAAATATGGTCATTCATGTTTTATATAACCAAATTATTAAAATATATATTTTAATCGCATAAAGTATAAAAGTAAATACTTAGTTTATTATATACATGGTTATTGAACATTTTGTTCTTCATTATACTCCTCTAGAAGATAGAAAAGCACACATAAAAAATCAATTTGAATGTCATGGTATAAAAGATTATACGTTCGTAGAGGAATATAATAGAGAGAAGTTAACAGAAGAGCAATTATCAAAGTTTAAAATAATAACCCCGAGTGAAATATCTCTCTTTTACAAGCATATTGATGTTTTTAGACGCCAGAATACGAAAGGATTTTCTGGAATTACTTGCGTATATGAAGATGACGCTGTGCTTTGTGATAATTTTTTAGAGTGTCTTGATAAATGTATAAAACAATTGCCTCAAGAATGGGATATGGTTTTTGGGGGAGAGTGTGCGAACTTGCATGAATATTATAGAAACAGCGAACAACTTGTCTATGAAAATAATTCATCAAGAGGCGCTTGTTTTTATATGATAAATAGTAGGTTTTTAAATAGATTCGTTGAATATTTTGATAAAACAGAAGTGATAGATTGTCCAATTGACTGGTGGTTCAATTTTATTTTCAAATGCGATTATGACAATAAGTCTAAAATTTTTTGGACAGAACCAACTTTAGTAAAACAGGGTTCTGAGTTGGGTTGGTTTAAAAAATCAATTAATATTACAG
>Ga0208259_1000223_pt1 | contig 20365 bp, 19 predicted proteins | sample CryBogCBH22May08_FD_184618 | JGI IMG/M metagenome (GOLD analysis project Ga0208259, IMG submission 184618) | Freshwater microbial communities from Crystal Bog, Wisconsin, USA - CBH22May08 (SPAdes) | ecosystem: Environmental > Aquatic > Freshwater > Lake | place: Crystal Bog, Wisconsin, USA... | reverse complement strand
GCTGTTATGTTAGCTCTTTGAACGCCATCTATTTTTGAGGGACGGTCTGGTTGTTTCTTATCTAATAAGCAGTCTAAACCAACAGATTTATATTTAGTAATCAAGGTAGATATTGTAGGATAACTCAATCCTAAAATGTCACAAACGGAACATGTAGTTTTGCCTTTATCTAACTCCAACAAAGCAGTTACTCTTTTAAATACCTTACTTCGTAATGATGTTTTATGAAGCATCTATTCTAATTCATTCCTATCAGATGCTGTTAATTGTACTCTTGGTGTTAGCATTATAAGTCTATTTTATCTTACAATGTATTTTTATCCAAAATATTTAATTGACTATGTATTTAAGGATACTAGAATACATTATTAAAACCATATGTATTCCAATCAATACCCACTACTTAGCCATCAACATTATGCCTATTTAGCAACCTCAATCTTTACTTTCTTATTTTTAATTTTCTCGTTCTTAATAAGTTGTAATGCAGCCCCTAGTTTATTCTTCCTAATTCCTACAAAAGAAAAGAAATCTTTCACTTCAATCAGTCCAATATCTTCTTTCTTTAATTGTCCGCGGTTGGATAAAAATCCAACAATATCAATCTTATTTACTTTATCTTTTTTACCAGCAGCAATAAACAAGGTAGACCATTTTGGTTTCTCTGGCATTTCTAGTTTATCTGGCACTATAAGTTCTTCAATATCACCAGTAATGTAGTTAGGCAACTTTTCATCTTCCGATAAAATAAGTATAATTGTCCCACTTTTATCCATACGGGCAGTTCTACCATTTCTATGAATAAAAGTCTCTTCGGTATGTGGTAAATGATAGTGAATTATATAACGGATATTAGGTATATCCAATCCTCTTGATGCAAGATCGGTAGTAATTAAAATATCAGTAGTACCATTACGAAATTTGCATAAGGCACTATCCCTTTCCTGCTGTTCCATTGCACCATGATAGAACTCATTGGAAATACCTTTTTCACTCAACATTTTGCTGGTACGTTCTACCGATTCTCTATGATTGCAGAATACAATAGAAGATCGTCCACCAGTCATACAGATAAGATTAAATAAGGTATCCACTTTATCTTTATCTGGCGACAGGATAGTTTGAATTACCGTCTTTGCTTCTCCCCCATTCTCTCCGTTGATGAAATTAATTTTAGCAGGTTCATTCATCACCAAAAAAGAAGGTATTACCAGAGTTTCGGTAGCAGAAGTAAGCATCTTTTTATTTACTGCAGGCAGTGAGCCTACAATGAACGACATCTCCTCTTCGAAACCAAGATCAAGTAGCTTATCAAACTCATCCATTACCAATGTAGTAATAGCACCTACGGTAATATTTCCTCTACGAATATGATCGGCAATTCTACCTGGAGTACCTACAATTAATGCAGGTGGCTGAATAAGGTTGTTCTCTTCCGTTTCTCTTTTATGACCACCATAGCAACAGGTAATTTTATACCCTGCTCCCATAGAACGGTAAACAGTTTCTATCTGTAATGCCAGCTCACGCGAAGGCACCACTATCAAGGCTTGTGTTTCTTTGTTATCGGTCTGTAACATCTTGAGTATTGGTAGTAAAAAAGCAAGTGTTTTACCGGTACCGGTTGCAGATAATAATATTACATCAGCATGCTGCTCATTCGCTTCCAAAGAGGCAAGTTGCATCTCGTTTAAAGCATCTATTTTGAGGTTCGTCAGTATCTGATCTATATCGTATTTATTCTTTTGCATGGATGCGAAAGTAGGGAAGATAGCTTCTTTGCCCTTTATTACTTTAAAATATTGGTTTTATTAGTATTAACTATTCTACTTAAAATCATTCTCTCTGATAATTCCCTTAGCAATACATTTGCAGAGCAATTACTGCACTTAAAAGCAATTATTATATGAAAATTACCTTCTTTTCTACCAAGCCATACGATAAGCAATTTTTTGATGCATGCAATAAAGACTATGGGTTCGAAATAGAATATTATGAAACACACCTTGGTCCACATATTGTAAATACAGTAAGTGACAGTATAGCTGTATGTGCTTTTGTAAACGATAAACTTTCTGCTGAAGTCCTGGAAGTACTGGCTGCTAAAGGCGTAAAAACAATTGCACTTCGTTGTGCAGGGTTTAACAATGTAGACCTTGAAGCAGCAAAAAAACTTGGATTAAATGTTTGTAGAGTTCCTGCCTATTCTCCTGATGCAGTGGCTGAATTTGCGCTATCCTTAATGCTTACATTAAATAGAAAAACACATAAGGCATATAATAGAGTGCGTGAGCAGAATTTCTCTTTGAATGGCTTACTGGGTTTTAATATGAAAGGAAAGAAAGTTGGTATTATTGGCACGGGCAAAATAGGTTACTCTTTATGTAAGATATTACTTGGTATGAGCTGTACCGTATTTGCTTACGATTTATTTAAAAACAATGAGCTAGAGACCATTGGTGTGGAATACCTTCCTCTTGATGAAGTGATTAAACTTTCGGATATTCTCTCACTTCATTGCCCTTTGAACGATGATACTTACCATCTGATTAATGAAGAAACCATTGCCACCATGAAACCTGGTGTGATGATTATTAATACAGGACGAGGAGCATTAATTGATACAAGAGCTGCAATTGAAGGGCTTAAGACAAGAAAAATAGGGTATCTTGGTATAGATGTTTACGAACAGGAAGACAAATTATTCTTCCGCGATTTGTCTTCCAAGATAATAACTGATGATGATATACAGAGATTGATGAGTTTTCCAAATGTACTGGTAACAGCACATCAGGCTTTCTTTACCAACGAAGCTTTAGAAACTATTGCAGATGTTACCCTTAATAGTATTGACAGCCTTACAAAAGGTAGCACATTGAGAGACCCTTCCGTTTTGCTGTAGACTAAAAAAGTCACAAGTTATTTTACATAAACTGAATGATAACTTGTGACTCTCAAAAGGAAAATAAACTTGATTTATTCTTTTATTTGATTAATAAATGTCCTGCAAAGCGAACCCCTTTTTCATCATTTAATACTTTCTTCATTAATATTCTCAGCTTTTCTGGAAGTTGTTTCTTTTCTTCCTCTTCAAGTGGTTTTACAATTTCGAAGAATTCATCTTCATCATCATAGTAGCCAAGATATAATTCGTAATGGTCATTGATATGTAACCTGATGGATACTTCTAAATCCTGCTCATATTCATGCATAGAAATAATTGCCCACTGGTCACCTTCGCCATAGTTGAATAGTATTTCTACAGGTTCTTGTGTAACTACATATTTCACCAGCTTTTCAATTAGTTCAGCTGAATGATTTTGTACCAGTTCTTCGTAATTCATATTATATAAGTTTTATTTAGTTTGTGTTTTCGTCATTAATCTTCTCTTTAGGAAAAGCCTGTGCCTGCTTAAGTACAGGTTGAGTTTGCTTAGGATTCATCATTTGCTTTTGCTTCTCTCCTTTCCTTTTAATTTCGTTTTCAAGGGATTTTGGAACGTAATCATTTTTTATTGGCGCATTATCAAAAGGAGTAGCAGTATGATACCATATACCATTCTTCCATACAAATCCTTCATAATCTCCATAAGGGACTAAAGTATACCTTAATTCAGGAGTCATTTCTTCGCTATATAAATGATCGAAAATAATTCTATCCAGATCAGGGTCATAGCTTAATCTTACCTGTGCATCTTTCTTATATTCAAGACAAAATCTGTAAGCAGGTTGTTTTGGCTTAAGTTCATCATTCTGATATTGAAAGAATCGTCCACCAAATTTAGGTTTCCCCTGTTCATCAAAGGTTAAAACATCCATCCATTTCTTTTTAGAACGGGCACCATTACCATCGCTACCAAGTAGGGTGTAATACTTTTTATTATTATACGTTTTTTCAATCAGCTTATAGTATGCAGCACCAATCCAGTTTTTGGCATCTCTCACAGAGTCAATAGGATTTGAAGCAAAATCGGATGCATCAAATAAAGGAATTATTTTAAGAGAACCATCAGCTGTATTCATTTGTATAGCTCCTTTCTGACGGTAGTACGTAAAGTCTTTCATCACTTCCCAGGTAAATATTCTAAAGCTACTATCAGCGGAATAAACCTTTGAAACAGAAGCAAGTGAATCAAAAGGATAATAAAAAGAATAAGGCACTCTTAGTGCATTTACAAAACCACGGGTAAAAAAACTGTCAGCCTTAAAACGAAAGATAAATTCATCATCAGGATTAACCATATCATACGAAGCCTGTTTTAAAGAATCTTCGAGTGGCTTTAGTACTTCATAAGCTGCTTTAGGAAGTTTTTGTGCATGTGCTGATTTTGTTCCAATAATAAGTACAGTAACCAACAATACGTAGCTAATATTTTTCATTAATAATTTCATACAGAACTTTATAGATTAATTAATTCCAACAAGTGTTTTAGCAAAATGTAACAGATTATCAAATCTTAAATCTATTGTATCATCAGGATAATATTCAGGATTTGTAGTGGCTACAAAAACGGTTTTAATACTGGCATTTCTTCCAAACTTCATATCACTCAGTTTGTTGCCCACCATTACACTTTTAGAGAAGTCTATTTCCGGAAAATCATTCTGTGCCTGTAAAGCCATCCCATGCTGTGGTTTTCTATTAATAGATAGATTGTCCGTATCAGTACAAAAATATATTTTATCCACTCTTCCTCCATTCGCTACAATATGCTCCATCATGTAATTATGAATCCCCTGTAAATCTTCGAGTGTCATTAATTTTCTACCAACACCTTTCTGATTGGTAACCATCACAATTCTTCCAAACTTTTTATTTAATAAAGCCATAGCTTCCAGTACGCCGTCGTAAAACTGAAACTCCTCTTTATGTAGAATATAATCTTCCTTCTTTTCATGGTTTATAACACCATCTCTATCTATAAAAAGTGTCCATGAATTATCTATCTCTTTCAAGTCCATTATTCTATTAATCTTATTTATAAAAAACAAAAATAACCGTAATCATTGTCATGGTTTATTTGGTAAGAATATATTTAACTTTTCATCACTTTCTACGCAATCAAAATAACATCCTCTTCCATTGATTTATATTATCGGGAAAGTTTAAGATTATTTAACCTATTTAAGTAGTAGGTTATAATATTTCCTACTACATTTGTCGGATAATATAATACAGTCACGTGGCCGAGCGGTTAGGTCGGGGTCTGCAAAACCTTCCACGATGGTTCGAATCCATCCGTGACGTCTAAGAAGCTGTCCTATTTCATTGATAATAATCATTGATGTGTCATTTTTGAGTGAATCAAACTGAATACTGGACAGCTTCTATTAATTAATAATGAATTACAATAATCTTTACCTCTCCGGTATTATTTCAAGATAAAACTTATAATTGCAAGATAATTGTTGATCATAATACTACTGAAAAATTTAATACACTATTCAATTACATTTATTATTTATATATGAAAAAAATTATCAAAGGTTTAGTCTTATTTATAATGATAATTACTTACTGTAATTTATCTGCACAGGTAGATGACAGAGGTTATATTTTAAAAGTTGGTGACAATATACCCGACAGTATTATTCTGAAACTTACAGATGGAAGTATAGTAAATGTAAATCAGTTGAGAGGGAAAGTTGTGTTGTTACAATTTACTGCAAGCTGGTGCAGTGTTTGCGCAAAGGAAATGCCTCATCTGGAAAATGAAGTTTGGCAGGTATATAAAGATAAAGGACTGGTGTTTATTGGAATAGACCGGGACGAGCCATTGAATGTAGTAAAGAAATTTAAAAAGAAACTGAAAATCACTTATCCATTAGCACTTGATCCTGGGGCAACAATTTTTGGAAAATTTGCCAATAAAGAAGCCGGTGTTACCCGGAATGTTCTTATAAAAGATGGCAAAATAATTTTCCTTACCAGACTCTATGATGAAGTTGAATTCAATGCATTAAAGAATAAGATTGCAGAAGTATTTGCATTGTAATAATTAATCATCACATTATCCAATTATCACTTTATCATATTAGCGATTATTATTGCTTATGAATATTCGTTCAAAACTACCGGATGTTGGCACTACTATTTTCACAGAAATGAGTGCATTGGCATTACAATATAATGCCATTAATCTTGGTCAGGGTTTTCCGGATTTTAGTATGAGTACTGAGTTGATTGAGCTGGTAAATAAAGCCATGAAAGACGGCTACAATCAATATACTCATTCTAACGGGGTTCCTTTATTAAGAGAGCGTATAGCTGAGAAATGCTTTCATTTGTACCAACAATCCTATTCTCCCGAAACGCAGATAACTATTACGCCTGGTGGCACTTATGCTATTTATACTGCGCTTACTTCCATACTGCATCCCGGAGATGAAGTAATTGTTTTTGAACCTGCTTACGACAGCTATATTCCTAACATAATAATTAATGGAGCAAAGCCTATATTAATTTCTTTAGCATATCCGGATTATAGTATTCTCTGGGAAACTGTAAGGCAGGCTATCAACAGTAATACAAAGGCTATTATTATTAATAGTCCTCACAATCCTACAGGTGCCGTAATTGGCGAAAATGATATACTTGAGTTACAGAAAATAGTGGCTAATACCAACATTATTATCTTGAGTGATGAAGTATATGAGCATCTGATTTTTGATAATCTTCCGCACTATTCCATTTTAAGATATCCTGATCTGGCTGCAAGGGCATTTGTTTGTTTCTCCTTTGGAAAAACCTATCATGCCACAGGGTGGAAACTTGGTTATTGCATTTCGAATCCTTTGCTGATGAAGGAGTTTAGAAAAGTGCATCAGTTTAATTGTTTTAGTTGTAATACACCTGTACAGGTTGCATTGGCAGAATACCTAAGTAATAAGGAAGCATATTTAACTTTGGGGAGTTTTATACAGGAGAAAAGAGATTATTTCAGATCATTAATGCAGTGCACTCCTCTCCGTTGTATCCCTTCGCATGGTAGTTATTTTGAATGTTACTCTTACGCACATTTATCGGATATCAACGATAAAGAATTAGCAATACAACTGACTAAAGAAAATGGTGTAGCCACTATACCAGTATCTGCATTTTATCAGCATGGAGAAGACAATAAAGTAATCCGGTTCTGTTTTGCTAAAAAGAAAGAAACGCTTGAAAAAGCAGTGGAAAGACTATCTTCCTGGAGAATTTAATAATGATTATGCAATGGTTTCTTCGGGATTCTTTATAAATGGAAGAATGATATAAGAATACACATAGCAGCCCAGACAAAAGCCTAATGCTGATTCCATAAATGCACAAATAACCAATATTCCACCTACTACATAAGAAGGAATAATTAACTGAAGAAAAATAAGTATTCCTATACTCAGACTAAATATCAATCCAAGTCCCGCTGCAAATTTCCTTGGCGCTGCATTAATTGGTTTAGGCTTGATATTGAATGCCTTTACTATTTGTTTACCTAACAGTTTTAACAAGCTACCATTACCATGTAAAAAAGTTCTGGTTAAGAAGTCATAAGTAAGAAATAAATAGATAAAATAGTTTTGTATTACTACCCCTGCAATTGCCAGTATTAATACTATTGCTGCTATAATTCTGGTAACATTATTATCTACCCTTTCTGCCGAAACCGGACAGGTAATATTCTGATTGCTTGCCATAACGTTGCTCTTTTATCCTGCAATATTAGTAGGAAATATTTTATTCCTACAAAACAGGTAGATAATTTACAAATATTTCTTTATTCGTAAAACTATAATTATATAGTTAAGAACACTATAACCAATTAACGCTGCTCCTTTATATTTGCGGCGTGGAAAATACTAATTTACAATACGACGCAGTGATTAATTCCTGCAAAGACCTGTTTTTAAAGAAGACTAAAGATTATGGTACCTCCTGGCGTGTGATGCGTACTATTTCTATTACCGATCAGATATTTATCAAGGCTTTACGTATCCGTACTATTCAGGAAAAGAAAGTACAATTAGTAAATGATGACCTTTACAGCGAATTTATCGGTATCATTAATTATGCTGCCATTGGTATTATTCAACTGAAACTTAATAACCCGGAAATAGAAGATTTACCGGTAGAAACTACCGAACAGTTTTATGCTGAAGCTATAAAATTTGCCAAGGATACCATGCAGAACAAAAACCACGATTATGGAGAAGCATGGCGCAATATGAGCGAAGAAAGTATGGTAGATCTGATACTGGTAAAAATAGCCCGCATTAAACAGATTCTTCAAAACGATGGAAAGACTATTGTTAGTGAAGGGATTGATGCAAACTTTACAGACATCCTTAACTATAGTGTTTTTGCCCTCATTCTCGCAGGTAAATTTTAGTCTACTTTTTACTACTTTAACAAATGTTGGTTATTCACAGGTTCACTAAAAGTGAGTCTATTAGTTACATTTGCAAAACTCAAAATTATTAACAATGAAAATACTGGTAAATACGCTTCGATGGCTGGTAGGTTTATTATTTATATTCTCTGGTCTAGTAAAAGTGAATGATCCTTCGGGATTGAGCTATAAAATGCAGGAGTTTTTTGATGTATGGGGTATTCACTGGATGAATCCTTTCTCTATGTCTTTAGCCATCTTCATGAATATATGTGAGGTAGTGGCAGGTGTAGGATTAATATTAGGCGTATCCAAAAAATTCTATTCAGGGTTCTTATTATTGCTTATTATCTTTTTTACATTCCTTACTTCCTACGTTTTATTCAGTGGCAAAATAACTGCTTGTGGTTGTCTGGGAGATTGTATTCCTTTAACCCCAATTCAAACATTTGGAAAGGATGTAATACTGACTATCATGGCATTGTTAATCTATTTGAAAAGAGATTATATTGAACCATACTTACCTGCATTCACATCTAATGGATTAATAACTTTCTCCTTAATCGCCTCTTTTCTTACACAGATGTATGTGTTGGATAAACTCCCTTTTGTAGATTGTTTACCTTACAAAACTGGCAGCAATTTATTGAAACAAATGGAGAAACCTGCAAATGCTACTGATGATGAATTTGCTTATGTTTTTGAATATAAAAAGGATGGCAAAAAAGTAGAGTATGCAGAAGCTAATCTTCCTGAGAACCTTGATTCTACTTATGAATTTGTTGCCAGAAACGAAAAGCTGATAAAGAAAGGGAATGGTTTGAAAGCAAATATTGTCGACTTCACTTTAAAAACCGTTTCGGGCAATGATACTACACAAGCTATATTACATAAAACAGGCAAGTATGTATTTTTATTAGCAAAAGAGTTTCCGGACCATGATGCTACATTTGATAAACGTTTTAATAACAAATATTTAGACCAGTTAGAGAAAGATAACATACCGGTATTTATTGTTACTGCCGAAGCTAATCATGCTCCAGCTTTTAAACAAAAGAATATTGTTATTCTATCCTGCGATGGAACGGTCATAAAAACAGCTGCAAGAGTGAACCCAACTTATTTTGTAATGAATGGTGCCAATATTGTTGCTAAATACAGTTACTCTAATGCAGATAAAATATTCTCCTTTTTAAAGTAATACTGCATCATCCATCATCTATTTTTAATTATCAATTCGTAATAAGTGCTTACAGAATCTCCATACATACTATACTCTGACGGTAACGGAAATATTTTCGAAGATTTATCACTCTATGCCCTTGGCCGTGCTGGCTGGGATGCATTTGAGGTACCAGTCGAAGATTGGATAGAATTACCCGAAGGGGGAAATCTATATGAACTGCCAGGACGGAAAGGTATTGGGATAGATGTGGAAACTGGGGAAATGCGTCTTTGTGAAAAGGGATGGGCAGTTGCTGCCTTTATTCCCCCTGCTCATACTGGTCTATATATAGCACCTTACGAGTCTGCTCCCGATGCTCCACTCCTTCCTTTATTTTGCTATACTGCTGCAGGTTGGCTGGACAATAAATTCTATGTTCCTGCAGTAAGAATAGAACAGGATATACGCCAGGAATGTGCTGGCTATGATGATGGTAAAATAGCTACCGGTTCTGCCGATTTATTAAAGAACTATCCGCATAACCGTCTGGTGAAACACCTGATGGAAAAATGCTGCAATACCTATACTTGTCCTGCTGCCCGAAACTTTGCTTTGGGAAGATGGGAATGTCCTGTTCCCTCCTCACCTGCCTGCAATGCAAACTGTATAGGTTGTATTTCTTTTCAGCCTGCGGAAGAAGAGATTGTTTCTACACAAGATCGCTTGACTTTTAAACCTTCTGCCGAAGAAATAGCAGAGTTTACAGTACCGCATTTAATGGAGGCTCCCTTCCCTATTATCAGCTTTGGACAAGGCTGTGAGGGCGAACCTTTATTGATGTGGGAAACCATTAAAGAAGCTATTATTGAAATAAGAAAGCATACCGATAAAGGCAGTATTAATATCAATACCAATGGCTCCAACCCTGCTGCAGTGAAAGCGCTTTGCGAAGTAGGATTAAATAGTATAAGGGTAAGTACCAATAGTGCTCAGAAACATATTTATACCAAGTACTACCGACCAAACAATTATCAGTTCGAAGATATAGTAGAGAGCATGAAAGTGGCCCGCAGCTTTGATGCTTGGGTAAGTATTAATTATTTTGTATTCCCAGGTATGACTGACACTGTGGAGGAATATGAAGCACTAAGACAGCTGATTATTGATACGGATTTAAATATGATACAGTGGCGCAATTTTAATATTGACCCCGACTGGTATTTGCCTCAGGTAGATTATTTTGAGACAGCAGAAATACTGGGTATCAAACAAATAATGGAACTGATTCATGATGAATTTCCTACCGTAAAGTTTGGTTACTTTAATCCTCCAATAGAAAGAATTAAGGGTGAGTTTGACATTGATTTTGCTGGAGGGAAGTAAGGTATGCTGAACATTATCTATTTTTTAGTTTTTAAAAGGAAAATTAAAAAATTCAAATACGTTGTCTAAAAAAGGTTTTTGTTCTTGTTTACCAACAGTATTTAGTAGAATATTTTACTACCCTACTACTTATCGGAGAGTACTTGCTATGTTTATTACATTTATTTACCCTATAAAACCGAGCCTTTATAGTTTGGGAAACGCAATTACTACTTTCCAACCACTATCTACTACAAAACTGCGGCAGTTTACTAGTAAATAATGGCTATGTATCATAAGCGGCCTTAGTTTAGTAAGAGATACTACCTGTTTTGTTGTAAATAATGCCTAACTACTGTCTGATAAACAAGGAATACAGGTAGTTTGGTAGTAGATAAGAGTAGTTCGGCAAAGTATATGAATAGATAGCGAAGGAAAAGGGTTATTCTTCCAGAGTTAAGTAATACCCAGACATTATTTTCCTTTAGCTGTTTTTTTTTGCCTAGTAAAATTGATAAAAAGACGGATTTTAAGATCGTAATTAAACAAAAAAACAATTCAAATTATATGTCAACATTAAAAGCGACTGCGATCTATTTTGCATATGCGTTAGTTTCTGCAGGGAATATCTTTTTTTTCTGCGCAACCCCATCCTAACAGGATGCGTATTACAACGCAGAAAAATAAAGATAGGAAGAGCAGGAACGGCCGGTAGGCAACGCCCAAATCAAAATAAAAAGTAAAAAGAAGGAAATTGGCTCAAAGATGGAAGGCATTAAAGCACATAGTAATACACTTGATATCAGACTTTCGTAGTTTGGTTATCAATAACTATTCAACATTGAAAATTCAACCTTCAACACAAGGGTACTGGTGCTATCGCTGCTTTTTGAAAGTAAATATCTTAATATTCCCTTTTACATAATTGCACACCCATACTTCGGTTTTATCTTTAGTTTCTACCACATCTGCACCTACGGGCTTGCCGAAACATGGTAGACTATAGAGGGGGATAAACTGATTTTCTTCTACCTTGAAAACCTCCATTTTATTACCAGCATAACAGGTAACAAACAAATACTTTCCATCTTTTGAAAGGGCAATGGTGCGAGGCTGCTTTGCCGTAGGGGCAGTGAACAACGTTTTACCCGTTTGGGGATCTATATAGGCTACCTGGCCTAGTATATTGAAAGATACAATGAGTCTGCCCTTTTTATCCATTACAATATGCCTTGGATTGGAGGCTACATTAATATTCTTTTCTTTACTCCAGTCCTTATTATTCAGCACCGTAATATAGCTACCTCCCATAATAGCCACATAGGTTTTCTGCTTCGCATCATCCACCACAATACCGCGAGGGATAGCTGACACAGAGATGTTTTTAACCACCGTTCCAATAGTATTCTGTTGCCTATCGAGCTTTAAAACACTTACCGTTTGCGCATGCCAGTTGCTTACCAACAGAAAACTATCATTAGCTGTTTTGGCAATTACTTTTGGAGTAGAACCGGTATGAATTATGGGCATAATAACCGAATCGTAATGGGCATTTACATAATTATGTACAATTATTTTCTTAGTATTATTCGTATCGGTCCAAGGAATATTATTGGAGTAAGTACTATCAAGATATAAAGGCACTACCCCACCGGCATTATGCAAAGAAATCCAGAGTATTTTATCATCATGACTTAGGCATGCTTCTACGGGTTTCTCCTGCAAGGAAGGGATTGATTTCTTGAGTAAGTAATCCCAGCCTTTTCCTTTGGAGGATTTGAAACGAAAGGTTCGTAATAATTTTCTAGTAGTCTGTTCGAATTCGAATACACTTAATCCTTCCAGATTCATGGCATATAAACGGGAGCCTTTGGCATTGAAAAGCACCGACTTTGTTCCTGCAGAAGCCTTGATAGAATCGACTGTTTCGTATACTAAATTGTATGTTGTAGTATCAATAGTACAATTATTCTTTACTGCTGAATATGTACCTGAATTGCTATTACTTGTGGAATTATTATGCAGTGGTTTATGTTGACTAAGCACTTTGATAAATGCCATAATACAGAATGCAAGACTGAGAATAACAACAGAATAACGCCACTTCATAAGCTTCAAATATCGTGACAATGTGAATACACAATAAACTAATTTATAAACATTGACTTTTTTTATACATCCGAATATGCAAGTATTAAATACGTTGAACCACAAGTGCTTTATAAAATTATAATACCAACTTGAGAATTGGTGGATCTAGGGATCACAAATTGATGATAATTAAAGTTACGCAGAGGATATTAAGTATACAAACTAATTTGATAATGAAAACTTAAAACAGAGGGCGGGGAGAACAGCTAAAGCTGTTTAAAACATTGCTAAGGGATTGCACTATTTTGAATGTTCGATTTTGAATTTAAAAAGTACACAATTACAACAACCTTAAGGCAATTACAATCAAGAAATTATCTATGAGAATATTGATTTTTATTTCTTCCTTAATTTATACTATAGTAACAAATACATTTTTGGTTTGGGAGAATAGTGATATCTGATTTACTTTGCCGTCGATGAGGAAAATAAATACATTCATTTTTGGCAGCCTGATTTTGATCACATCTATTCTTACTGGATGTAAATCTTTATCTAACCTAACTGCTAAAGATGGTGGGAATAAAAACAAACGGACTGGTGTGAGATCGAATAATAAACCTGTCTTTATTGAGGATATTGAGGTAACTCCAGGAACTGTTGTTCAATCTAGACATAAACCTAGTACTACCAAACAAAAAAAGACCAACATTCCCATTCCTAAGCAAATGCTTGAGCCTGACACTACTGTTAAAGGAAATATTGAACAATGCAATAACCTTCAATTCAAATATGCAATTATATTGGGAGAAACAGTTGAGAGATTATCAAATATAAAATTACTGAATAAAATAAATGAATGGTGGGGAACACCATATTGTATGGGAGGAGCTACCAAAGACTGTATTGACTGTTCTTCTTTTACACAAGCAATGGTTCGTGATTTTTATAAAGCGGAACTGCCTAGAACTGCACAGGAACAATATGATGCTTGTCAACATATAGATTATGAAGATTTGAAAGAAGGCGACCTTGTTTTCTTTCATGCAGGCAAAAGAAGAAAAGAAGTAACTCATGTTGGTTTTTACCTTAGTAATAACAAGTTTGTACACGCTTCTTCCAGTAACGGAGTAATTATTAGTGATCTGAATGAAAGTTTTTGGCGAAAAAGCTGGAGAGGTGGCGGAAGGATTGTTATTACGCCTTAAATACATTATAGATAACAAAACTAATAGCAGATTTAATATAAGTATGAATGGAATCCTTTTTTGGCATAAGGTGATTTACTAAAGACTTTATTTGTTTGTTTTAATAACCCTTGGTTAAAAAGATAAATTTTATTATAAATCTCAAGATTTAAACACCTACATTTTAATGTGGTTAAACAATTCATTTAATTTGCAGTTTCACTTAGATAATGCGTTACATATATAAATCAATTTTGGCTAAGCCATTAGTAAATAGGATTGGAAAATGTTCTTTATTAATCGTTATATTACTTTATGGTTTCTATACTCAAATAAAAGCTCAAGGGTTCTCCAATAAGGGAACGGACTTCTGGATTACATACCCTGCTCATATTAACACGACCAGTTCTGCTATGGGAATTTACATTACATCAGATGTAGCAGCAAGTGGCACTATATATGTGGGTAATAATAAAACTATTCCATTTACAGTTTCTCCTAATAATGTCACCAGAAAATTCCTCGGGCCTAATGCTGCAGGAGATGCTCCAAATGGAAGTGTTTATCTAGGACAAATAGACGGAATTACCTCAAATGCAGCAATTCATGTTGTATCTAACAATCCAGTAGTGGTTTATGCTCATATTATATTTTCTCACCGATCTGGAGCATCCTTAATACTTCCATCTAATGTTTGGGGCAGACAATACATTATTCCTAGTTATAAAAACATAGGAAGCAGTAGTGGTGATTATGGATATGGGACTGTAACAGTTGTGGCAAAAGATTCAAATACAGTTATTCAAATAACGCCTACTGTAAATAGTCGTTCTGGTTTAAGAACTGCAAATGTACCTTATCAAATAACATTAGTAAATCCTGGTGATGTTTATCAAGTAGAATCATTACAGGATTCAGATATTTCAGGCACTAAAGTAGAATCAATTTCTTCAAGTGTAGGTGGCTGTAAACCTATTGCAGTATACTCTAGTACTACCTGGTCGGCATTTGGCTGTAATGGTGCAGGAAGTGGAGATAACCTTTATCAGCAATTATTTCCTACAGGAGCTTGGGGAAAAAATTTTCTAACTTCCCCTGCCACAACAAGAACTCGAGACATATTTAGAATTTTTGTAAAAGACACTGCTACCAATGTTCAATATATGGAGAATGGAATTACTAATTTATTTCCAAAATCTACTTTAGTAAATGGTTCTTTTTATGAATATGAAACAGGAAATCCAATTTATATTCAAGCGGATAAACCAGTTTCAACCATTCAATATTTTACAACTGAAGTTTGTGATGGTTATATTGGAGATCCCGAAATGATTGCATTGAATCCAATAGAACAAACAGTAAATAATGTTACCGTCTTTTCTGCACATCAAAACTGGGTTCCGTCTGGACAAAGTGATGTAACTAATTGTTATTTAAATATTATCATTAATACTAATGCTGTAAGTAGTTTTACTATAAATGGTTTTTCTCCTACTGGTAATTTTAAAGTAATTCCGGGTACAAACTATTCTTATTTACAAGAAGATGTAAGTGCTTTAGCATCAACTAATCCTGTACAAAGACTTTCTGCTGATTCTAATTTTACCGCTATTGCTTATGGGTTTGGCGATATTGAATCATATGGTTATAATGCAGGTACAAACATTAAAGATTTTAGTCAGTTTCTTACTATACAAAATCCTTATGCTTCCCCATTCAACAACAATACAACTTGTTATAATAATCCTTTTCATGCAGGAATAGTGCTGCCATATCAACCAATTAGTATTATATGGGATTTTAATAATAATCCTGCTATACACCCCAATTCAATTGTTACTAACAATAATCCAGTTGCGGATAGTATATTTTTAACAAATGGAAATATACAATACTATTATAAACTTCCGGGTTTATATACAGTAAATGCGGCAACTAGTATCCCATTAAAAATCATTGTAAATAACCCTACAAGTGATGGATGCTCTGGTATACAGGAAATAGATTATAATATTAATATCTCAGATGCTCCTACCAGTGATTTTTCAATTAGATCTACCGGATGTATTAAGGATTCGGTTTATTTAACAGACCAAAGTAGAGATAATGGCACATCAATTGTACAATACATATGGAACTATAATGGCATAATTAATTCTTCTTTAAACAATCCTGCAACAGTATACAACAATGCAGGAACCTATCCTGTAACATTAAGAGAAATCAACAATCTCGGCTGCTTTTCCGACACAACAAAAACGGTAATGATTTCAACTATTCCTCAACCTTTATTTACACAGGTTATACCTGCCTGTAAACATGAATCTGTACAGTTTACAGATCAATCAACGATTGCTGCCGGAACACTTTCTCACTGGTATTGGGACTATGGAAATGGGAATAAGGATAGCGTAACTAAAAGCAGTACCGTATCGCAACAATATGATACTACCATTACCGATACTGTAAGATTAACAGTATTAAGTTCTTCGGGCTGCAAAGCTTCTATCTATCATCTGGTAACAGTGCATGAATTGCCAATAGCAGCTTTTGAAACTCCAGCAATTTGCTTGAACGATGCGTTTGCTCAATTTGTAAACAACTCAACTATTACCGACGGTACACAGAACCTGCTAACCTATAACTGGCAATTTGGTGACCCTAATTCATCGGCCGCGGGAAACAGTTCGAACACCAATACCGGTATACATAAATACAGTGCTGTAGGAAACTATATCGTAAAACTTAAAGCAGTATCTAACAATGGCTGTGCTGATAGTACCAATCATAGCTTTATGGTAAATGGGTCGATACCGGTTGCGAACTTTTCAATATTGAATCAAGGTAAATTTTGTAGCAACGATTCTATCCATATCAAGAATACTTCTACGGTAGATTTTGGCAATATTACCCTGCTTCAGTTATTCTGGGATTATACCAATAATCCTGGCAGCTTTGTGGTAGATACAATGCCTGCTGCTGGTAAAGTATATAGCTATGAATATTATCGTTTTAACCAACCAATCTCAAAGCAATTCAACATTCATTTTGCAGCATATTCAGGACTGACCTGTGTAAGTACTAAAGACACCATTATTACGGTATATGCAGCACCTGAAATTTCTTTTACAATTCAGCCTAAGTCTAGTATTTGTCTGGGTGAACCATTTACTTTACAAGGTGAAGCAAGCGGTATTTCTGCTTCTACAGTTAGCAAAGTTCTCTGGAACTTTGGAGATAGATTATCGGATACTAACTGGCTAACCTACAAGACTTATAAAGACAGTGGAAACTATAGCATCATTTTTACTGGAACTACCGTTAATGGATGTAAAGATTCTGCACTGCAAAAGGTAGTAGTTTATCCTATACCATCGGTTCATACACAAGGACAAATAAATGTATTGCAAGGTGCTTCTGTAACCCTCACACCTACTTTTACAGGCAATCAATTAAGCTATCTTTGGCAACCTGCTTTATATTTAAATAATGACAGCATCAGCAATCCACTCTGTACTCCAGATACCAATGTATTATATACAATAAATGTTACGAATAATCATCTTTGTTCAGCTTCTGACACACTGCTGGTAAGGGTTTTATTTATGCCAATCATACCCAATGTATTTTCTCCCAATGGAGATAATAAGCATGATACCTGGCATATAGAGATGTTGAATAAATATCCAAATTGTTCAGTAGATGTTTTCGACCGTAATGGTCAGGCTGTATTTCATTCTTTCCCTTACGATATAGAGTGGGATGGTACCTGCAAAGGTAAGCCCGTACCTATAGGTGTGTACTATTATGTAATAAAACCAGGAAGTGGAAGAGCGCCAATAACTGGAAGCGTAACGGTAATACGATAGTTCTACTGTAATACCCTGAATACAATTATAGATCTGATTGTTTTTACTTCTTCATCATCTTTTTACCATAAAGAAGTGTATATATAAAGAGGATAATTGAAAGTGCAAATAATAAATAAGACATCGATTTATCTGAATGATAATGATTATATGCTTGAACAGATATTATACTACAAATAGCAAGATTTATTCCATAAGAAAACTTCCATGACCAAGGATGTTTCCTATATTGTTTTTTTACAAAAATCCCTATACAATATATTAATAAAGTAATAACCAGTATTATTAATAAATCTTTCCAGATAAAGTCTACATGGTACATATTTTACAGTGCCTTTATTGCTTTAATGATGTAAATAATAGAGTATCCTATTAAAAATGAAGAAGGTATAAATATGATTACATTTTTATAATCACTACGATTATAGGTATCAAATGCAGCACTGAGAAAGAAGGCACTTACACTTAATCCGACAAGGCTTAATAGCAACTTTAATCTTGGTGATATTTTTAAAAAATCTCTACCAAATACGCCTGTCCATATCAGTAAAACCACTACAAATACAAAAGAGCTGGTTTCTGTTACAATTGCATTAGGATCTGTCATAGTTTCAATTATAAAACAAATATAAGCGGAACCTAAATATAGTAGGAAGTCTCGAATAAAAAGAAAGCCCTTAGTAAACAAATACTAAGGGCTCTTTATAAAATAACTATATTTTGTATAATGGAACTATTTTAAGTTGGCCAGTGCCTCTTTAATTCTGCTCCAAGCTTTTTCAATATTAGGCATACTGTTTGCAAAGGAGAAACGAACACAATTAGGTTCACCAAAAGCTTCTCCCATTACAGAAGAAACATGTGCTATATTCAATAAATACATACTCATATCAGCAGAATTAGTAATCACTTCAGTACCATTCGATTTACCAAAATAATAGCTCATATCTGGGAAGATATAGAATGCTCCTTCTGGTTCAAAACATTTTAATCCAGGAATATCTTTTACCAATTCAAGTGTTTTAGTTCTTCTTCTTACAAACTCTTCTGCCATTTCATGACTTGGTCTTAAATCGCCAGTTAAAGCAGCAACTGCTGCTTTTTGAGTGATAGAACAAGTAGCAGAGGTAAACTGTCCCTGTAACTTTTCACAAGCTTTTACTATTTCTACATTAGCAGCCATATAACCAAGGCGCCAACCCGTCATAGCAAAACCTTTACTAAGACCATTAATAACAACTACCTGATCTTTAATATCATCAAACTGAGCAATACTTTCGTGCTTGCCCATATAATTAATGTACTCATAAATTTCATCACTCAGTATTACTATTCCTGGGTGTTTACGAAATACTCCTGCTAATCCTTCAAGCTCTTCTTTACTGTATACAGATCCAGAAGGATTACAAGGTGAAGAGAACATGAATACTCTTGTTTTGGGCGTAATTGCAGCTTCTAATTCCGTAGGGGTAATCTTAAATTTACTTTCTACAGTAGTTCTTATTTCAACTACTTTCCCTCCAGCAATCTTTACTAGTTCGGAATAGGTAACCCAGTAAGGTGTAGGGATAATTACTTCATCACCCTGATCTACCAAAGCAAGGATTACATTCGCTAAAGTTTGTTTTGCTCCTGTAGAAGCTATAATGTTTTCTGGTTTATAATCCAGGTTATTGTCGCGTTTTAATTTTGTGCAAACGGCTTCTTTTAAATCAAGGAAACCTGCTACCGGAGTATAGTGACTCCAGTTGTCGTTGATGGCTTTTATAGCAGCATCTTTAATGTGTTGAGGTGTATCAAAATCCGGTTCTCCCAGACTAAGATCAATTACGTCTACCCCTTTTGCTCTTAATTCTCTTCCTAGTTTAGCCATTTTCAACGTTTCAGGCTCATTGAAACGTTGTAATAATGATGAAAGTTGAGTGCTCATTTATTTTATTTTTAGTGGCGCAAAAGTATAGAATTCGTCGTTAATGAGGTTATATAAAATAATAATGGACAGGGCAAACGCATCTAAATTATAAATTAACATGCTAAAAAGAGTCAGAATACGTTCTATATTAAAATTATATGGATGGAGTACTGACATTTTTTGAGGATTTGACTGACCCAAGAGTAGAAAGAACAAAACTACATTCTTTAAAAGATATTATAGCACTTACAATTTGTGCTGTTTTAAGTGGTTGCAATGATTGGGAAGAGATAGAGATTTATGGGATAACTCAACATCTATGGATTAGAAATCCATAGGTTTAATACATTGACTGAAAGTCATTTGACTTTGCTGTGAACAGCATTCAAAACTTTAAACTGAAAGTTCAT
>Ga0208259_1000222_pt1 | contig 20443 bp, 16 predicted proteins | sample CryBogCBH22May08_FD_184618 | JGI IMG/M metagenome (GOLD analysis project Ga0208259, IMG submission 184618) | Freshwater microbial communities from Crystal Bog, Wisconsin, USA - CBH22May08 (SPAdes) | ecosystem: Environmental > Aquatic > Freshwater > Lake | place: Crystal Bog, Wisconsin, USA... | reverse complement strand
CGATTGTAAGCTTTACACAGTGCCTGCTCTTTAAAGTCTTCAGAATACTTTGTATACGTTTTCATCTCTAATCTCAAATTTTATTTTCTTTAAAAATTTGAGGCGACAACTATTCTGACGCAGGGGGTTAATGGCGCGTAGCAAGAACGGCACAAGTACAAATAGTATAACGGTGGATGTGATTTTTTTACCGAACCGTTATAATAACCCTCTTTTTTGTCCCGGTTTTACGTTCCGGCTTACATTAAGGAAGTCATATGCATCACCCTACTGTTGTCTGTGCGCTGTACAAATTTGTCACATTGCCGCATTTCCAAGCATTGCGCCAACCGCTGCTTAATCTGATGGAGCGGCAAAATATCCGTGGCACTTTGTTGCTGGCCCAAGAGGGTATCAACGGTACAGTGGCGGGTTCCCGGCAGGCTATTGACAGTTTGTTGAATTGGTTCAAAACTGAGCCGTTATTGGCAGATGTGGATTATAAAGAATCTTATACCGACAAACCGCCGTTTAACCGCGCCAAGGTCAAGCTGAAAAAAGAAATTGTCACGCTAGGCATTGAGGGTATTGACCCTTTACGAGTAGTCGGCACTTATGTTGCGCCTAAAGACTGGAATAGCCTGATCTCAGACCCTGAGGTGATTGTGGTCGATACCCGTAACGATTACGAATATCAGGTGGGTACGTTTAAAAACGCCATTAACCCCAATACTGTCAGTTTCCGCGAGTTCCCTGAATTCGTCAAACAACATCTGGACCCCAGCAAGCATAAAAAAGTCGCTATGTTTTGCACCGGTGGTATCCGTTGCGAGAAATCCACGGCCTATTTGAAGGAACAGGGATTTGCTGAGGTTTACCACTTGAAAGGTGGTATTTTAAAATATTTGGAAGAAGTGCCACCGCAAGAAACCTTGTGGCAAGGGGAATGTTTTGTTTTCGATGAACGGGTGACCGTCAACCTGCAATTGGAAAAGGGCCAATACGACCAATGCCATGCCTGCCGGATGCCGATTACAGAACAAGACAAGGCCAGCGGGCATTACCAGCAAGGGGTCAGTTGCCCGCATTGTTTTGATAAGGTCAGCGAGGATCGTAAAATACGTTTTATTGAACGGGAAAAGCAAGTGCAGCTCGCCAAACAGCGCGGCGAAGCGCATATAGGTTCGGATGCCGCCAAAGCATTACAAGCAAAGCGGCAAGCGAAATATAAAAAATTGGCCAGTAAGGTGCCAGCAGGTAGCGTGTAGGCTGAGCGTAGCCGAAGCCCGGCGGCGCTACGATTCGATGGTCTGCAAGGTCATTTACTTGGTTGTAATTCCCTTCGACTACGCTCAGGGAACGCTGGAGGCTTCCCTCAGGGAGCGTGCGGCTATCTTAGGGTGAACGCTGGGGCTTTGCTGAGGGAACATGTGGCGTACAAAAACAGATTTTTGTACGCCACTGTCGCTACTATTTAATGAATAACATTTCTTGATAAGTCGGGAAAGGCCATAAGTCGTCCGCCACTTCGCCTTCCAGCGCGTCAGCTGACAAACGCACCTCGTCCATAAGCGGACGGATGGATTTGGCGCAGAACTGCATGTGTTCTTCGGGGGTGGCAAAATCGTGCCGGGCAATTGCCGCAGTCAATTTCTCCACCGATGCCATTAAGGCATCCGCTAAGCCAGACACTTTGGTCAAACTGCCGGTATCCAACTCAACACCCAAGCCTTTCAGGCTAGTGAATGTGGCAGAAAGGGCAGACAAATAGCTCATTGCCGCCGGATAAATACTGGTTTTAGCCATACTGACCACCAGTTTGGCTTCCACTTCTATCGCCAAAATGTATTGTTCGGCGTAAATCTCGAAACGGCTTGCCAATTCCACCGGTGTCAATACACCTAGGCGTTCAAATAACTCTTCCACATAAGCTTCTTTTAAAACTGGCAAAGCATCCGCGCCAGTCCTCAGGTTGAGCAGGCCACGTTCTTCCACGGCCATTTTATGCCATTCTGCAGAATATCCATTACCGCCAAACACGACTGCGCCATGCTCATCAGCGATTGTTTTGAGTACCCCCAATATGACGGTTTCCAGTGCCGTACCTTTGGCCAGTTCCGCTTCCATTGCATCAGCCAGCCAATTCAGCGAGTCTGCCAACATGGTGTTCATCACCACCAGCGGACCGGCAACTGATTGGCCTGAACCTACAGCGCGGAACTCAAAACGGTTGCCGGTAAAGGCAAACGGCGAAGTACGGTTACGGTCTCCGGCATCTTTGTCAAATACAGGCAGGGTGTTCAGGCCCAAATCCATCACGCCCGCGTTGAGGGAGCTGTTGATTTCACCCTTTTTGATTTGCTCAAACACATTGTCCAGTTGCGATCCCAGATAAACCGACATGATGGCTGGGGGGGCTTCATTGGCGCCTAAGCGATGGTCATTGCTGGCAGTGGCAATGGCGGCGCGCAACACGGGGCCGTATTTATGCACGCCACGGATAACCGCCGCACAAAACAGCAAAAATTGGGAATTGCTGTGCGGGGTGCTGCCGGGGTCAAGCAAGTTGCCTTGGGTAGCATTGCCGACTGACCAGTTGACGTGCTTACCTGAACCATTGACACCTTTGAAGGGCTTTTCGTGCAGCAAACACGCCAAGCCGTGACGTTTAGCGGTATTTTTCAGCACGGTCATCAACAATTGTTGATGGTCGGTGGCGACGTTGGCGGCTTCAAAAACCGGTGCTATCTCAAACTGGCCTGGAGCCACTTCGTTATGGCGGGTTTTGGCAGGGATACCCAAGCGATACAATTGCTCTTCGACATCTTGCATGAACACTTGCACTCGCTCGGGGATTGCACCGAAATAATGGTCATCAAATTGCTGGCCTTTAGCGGGCGGCGCACCAAACAGGGTACGCCCTGCCAATAACAAGTCAGGGCGGCAATTGACAAAATTGGCATCAACCAAAAAATATTCCTGCTCAGCACCGCAACTGGAATTGACCGGGGCAATATCAGTATGGCCGAGCAGCGACAAAACCCTTTGGGCCGCAGTGTTCATTGCATAGTTGGCGCGTAACAAGGGTGTTTTTTTGTCCAATGCTTCGCCTGTCCAAGAGACAAACACCGTCGGGATACATAAGGTTGCACCGTTGTCAGTGGTCATGATGTAAGCGGGGCTGGTGACATCCCAAGCGGTGTAGCCACGTGCTTCAAAAGTGGAACGGATACCGCCATTAGGGAAAGACGAGCCATCCGGTTCGCCTTGCACCAAAACTTTTCCGCTAAATTCGGAAATGACCGTGCCATCACTCTGCACCGAAATGAAGCCGTCGTGCTTTTCGGCGGAAAGGTTGGTTAACGGATAAAAAACATGCGCATAATACATGGCACCCTTACTGATCGCCCAATCTTTCATGGCCACTGCCACCACATTGGCAATGGACACATCCAGTTGCTCGCCCGCTTCGATGGTTTTTTTCAGTGACTTGAAAGTGTCCTTAGGCAAGCTGGCTTTCATTTTGTTTAAGCTGAAAACATCGCAGGCCCATAAACTTTCTAAAGGCCCTGAAGGTGTCACAGGTAATGGCTGGCGACTGGTGATTTGTTGGATAGCTTGGACACGTTTGGCATTTCCGCTCATTTGTTTTCTCCGACGTTGCAAAATCTGATCAATAGGGTTGGCGTTCTCGACGACTGACAGCCATGTTGGGGCTGCAAACGGCTTACTCTGGGTTACCGGTTGATAGCCTTGGACTATCCCGTCAAAAAGACTATCAAGCAATTTTGATGCCTAAAAATGATATTTAATTAAGTTGTTGATTTTTTGATGATGGTGATAAGATTTTGTTACTAAAGTTATTTTTAGCCAATTTCGGCTTTCTGAATGCCCAGTTACGGTGCATTGATTGGCGGGATAAGGTGCAAGCAAACGCAACTTGCTTGATGCCTTCCGCTCTATGAGCGATATTGTAGGTTGCCTGAGCTAAGTCGAGGGGAGATGATGATTGGGCGAACAATGAAACGGACGCCGTTGATGGCTTCGGCTATGCTAAGCCAACGTGCCGAGTAACATTAGGCATTAAAGTGGGCGGGGTTTAAAACAGCAGGGTCACTCGATGACCTGAATAAAGGTTTCACCTTCCCTGATCATGCCCATTTCTTCGCGGGCGCGTTCTTCAAGGCTTTCATAGCCTTCTTTTAAGTCCACAATTTCTGCTTTCAGTGCTTCATTGCGCTGTTTTTTTTCTTCAGCAATCTTTTTCAGCTCATCCAATTGTAATTGGTAGCCTCTAATTTCCTTTATGCTGCCTTCGCCCTCCCACAATCGGTATTGCAACAACGCTATCAGCAACAACAAAAAAGGGATAAGTATTTTCATGGCCTGCTTTAGATAGTGCCAATCGGGCCAGTTGCCTGGCCCGACGCTAAAACTCAATCAGCCGGGAAAAGCCCGGCTGTAGATACAATTACAACATTTTAAACGCACTACGGCCTGCGTAAACAGCCAATTCACCCAACTCTTCTTCGATTTTCATCAAACGGTTGTATTTGGCGACACGGTCAGAACGGCTCAAAGAACCAGTTTTAATTTGGCCCGTACCTGTTGCCACCGCCAAATCAGCAATAGTGGTGTCTTCTGTCTCGCCGGAACGGTGAGAAACCACTGCGGTGTAACCGGCAGCATGTGCCATATCAATAGCTGCCAATGTTTCAGTCAATGTGCCAATTTGGTTGACTTTAATCAAAATTGAATTGGCAATGCCTTTATCAATACCTTGTTGGAGGATTTTCGGGTTGGTGACAAACAAATCATCTCCCACCAATTGGATTTTGCCGCCTAATTTTTCGGTCAACAATTTCCAGCCATCCCAATCGTTTTCATCAAAACCATCTTCTATGCTGATAATAGGGTATTTGCTGACCCAATCAACAAAAAAATCGGCCATTTGTTCGGAAGTGTAGGTTTTGCTTTCAGAAGCCAAGTTGTAAATGTTATCTGCGTAGTATTCGGAAGCGGCGGCATCCAATCCCAAGAAAATATCAACACCTGGCTTATAACCGGCTTGTTCGATAGCTTGCAGGATAACGCTAATAGCTTCTTCGTTAGAAGACAGGTTAGGCGCGAAACCACCCTCATCCCCAACGGTGGTTGCCAAGCCTTTAGATTTTAGGACCTTGCTCAGGTTATGGAAAACTTCTGCGCCGTAACGGATAGCTTCGCGGAAACTAGGTGCGCCAACCGGCAAAATCATGAATTCTTGCAAATCAACGCTGTTGTCAGCATGTGATCCACCGTTGATGATGTTCATCATAGGCACAGGCAACACAAATTTGCCAGTTTTGTTCAAATGGCGGTATAACGGCACACCCGCTTCTTTTGCCGCAGCATGGGCAGCCGCCATAGAAACCGCCAGCAGCGCATTGGCACCCAAACGGGCTTTGCTTTCTGTACCATCCAAGGCAATCATTTTGTTGTCAATGCCCGCTTGGTCAGCCACATCCATGCCGATAATGGCATCACGGATTTCGGTGCGTACATTGTTGACCGCATTCAATACGCCTTTACCCAAAAAACGCGCTTTGTCACCATCACGCAATTCGATAGCTTCACGCTCGCCAGTGGATGCACCTGATGGCACCATTGCGCTGCCGATAATGCCCGATTCTAAGATGACATCAGCTTCTAAGGTGGGGTTGCCGCGTGAATCTAAAATTTCTCTGGCTTTAATGTCTACGATTTTGCTCATGTTTTGAAAGGCTCCAAAGGAAGTTATACAGGGGGTAAGTTATAAGGGATGCAGCTCAACCACATTCCAGATTTGAAAAACCAGCTGGCAACAAGCACCATTGCGTATTTAAATGCCATTAAGGTCAAGTTGCGATAAGTCAGTGATGGCGGACATGGCGGCTTGTTGAAAAAGAATTACAGGGTGTCCTCAATAAATGGCCGTTTTTTTACCGCTTTGTCCAAAATCATCAAAGTTTCCAATAACTCCAACATACGATGCAAAGGCCAAGAATTGGGGCCGTCGCTTTTGGCCTGGGCTGGATTGGGGTGGGTTTCCATAAACAAGCCCGCAACTCCGACCGCCACTGCCGCACGTGCCAAAACAGGGACGAACTCGCGTTGTCCGCCTGAACTGGTGCCTTGCCCACCCGGTAGCTGTACCGAGTGGGTGGCATCAAACACCACCGGGCAAGTGGTCGCCCGCATCACTGCCAAGGAGCGCATATCAGAAACCAAATTATTGTAGCCAAACGATACGCCGCGCTCGCACACCATGATTTGCTGATTACCGGTCGCCTTGGCTTTGCTGGCAACATTGGCCATATCCCAAGGGGCAAGGAACTGCCCTTTTTTGATATTGATGGGTTTGCCCAGTGCAGCAACGCGTTGGATAAAATTGGTCTGGCGGCACAAAAAAGCGGGGGTTTGCAGCACATCGACAACATCGGCCACTTCGGTAAGTGGCGTATCTTCATGTACGTCAGTCAATACCGGCACACCAATTTGTTTTTTGACTTTAGCCAATATTGCCAAACCACGTTCTGTGCCTAAACCACGGAAGCTTTCATGGGAAGAACGGTTGGCTTTGTCGAACGACGATTTATAGATAAAGGGGATGCCCAGTTGTGTAGTGATCTCTTTAAGAAACCCCGCCGTATCCAAAGCCAGTTGTTCGCTTTCTATGACACAAGGCCCGGCGATTAAAAATAAGGGTTGGTCTTGGCCAACTTTAAAGCCGCATAATTGCATGAATGTTCTCGTTTGTAATATAAAAAAGATAGCTCGGGCGGATTGTCAGCCGTCCACACAGTTTTCAAAAAGTCCGGCCAAACTAATTGCCAAGTCAGGAAACTTGGCAAAACCACTTATTGCCCTGATTTATGCTTAAGCGCCGCCGCCACAAAGCCAGAAAACAGCGGATGCCCCCGGCGTGGTGTAGAGGTGAATTCCGGGTGGAACTGGCAAGCCAAGAACCAAGGATGTTCGGGAATTTCGATAACTTCCACCAACCGTCCATCGATGGATTTGCCGGAAAAACGCATACCGGCCTGTTCCAATACATTAATATAGTGGTTGTTAAATTCATAACGATGGCGATGCCGTTCTGTTATGACATCTTTTTGGTACAAACGGAATGCCAAAGAATCCGCTTGTAGACGGCATTGCTGGGCACCCAAACGCATTGAACCACCCAAATCGGAATTTTCATCACGTACTTCCAGTTTGCCACAATCGGCTTGCCACTCGGTGATCAGGCCAATGACGGGATGGGGGGTGGTGGGTAAAAATTCGCTGCTATGGGCGCCTTCCAAGCCAGCCTGATCACGGGCAAATTCAATCACCGCCACTTGCATCCCTAAACAGATACCCAGATAGGGGATATTGTTTTCACGGGCAAAACGCACCGTGGCTATTTTACCTTCAATGCCACGTTCGCCAAAACCGCCCGGCACCAGTATGGCATCTAAAGGTTTCAGACGGGCAACGCCTTCATCTTGGATGGTTTCCGAGTCAATGTATTCAATCTTAACTTTGATGCGGGTATGGATACCGGCATGTATCAGGGCTTCGCTTAGTGACTTATAGGCATCGGAATGATCGACATATTTTCCGACAATGCCCACCACCACCTCAGCAGTCGGATGCGCCAAGCCGTCCAATACATTATGCCATTCGCTCAAATCAGCGGGCGGGGCATTTATCCTTAATTTGTTGATGACAATGTCATCCAAGCCTTGTTGGTGTAGCAATAGCGGTATCCGGTAGATGGAATCGGCATCAACCGCAAAAATAACCGCTTTTTCTTCCACATTGGTGAACAGTGCTATCTTACGCCGGTCACTGGCAGGAATCTCCAGCTCGGAGCGGCAAATCAAAATGTCCGGCTGGATACCGATGCTACGCAATTCTTTAACCGAGTGCTGGGTCGGTTTGGTTTTAATTTCGCCTGCGGAACGGATATACGGCACCAGCGTCAGATGGATAAATAAGGAGCGTTCCGTACCCAATTCAAAACGCATTTGCCGGATAGCTTCCAAAAACGGCAGCGATTCAATATCACCCACAGTACCGCCTACCTCAATCAAGGCCACGTCTATGCCGTTGGCGTTGGGTGCGGATCGCCCGCCGGATTCCATGGTGTCACCGGCACTTTGGTAAATGCGGCTTTTAATTTCATCGGTGATATGCGGGATAACTTGCACGGTCGCGCCAAGATATTCACCTTTGCGTTCACGGCGCAATACCGTGTCATAGACTTGACCGGTGGTGAAGTTATTTTTTTTGGTCATGGTGGTTTTTAAAAACCGCTCATAATGTCCCAAATCGAGGTCGGTCTCCGCTCCGTCTTCGGTGACAAACACTTCACCATGCTGAAACGGGCTCATCGTACCGGGATCAACATTGATATAAGGGTCAAGCTTGGTCATAGTGACCTTAAGCCCCCGGGCTTCTAAAATGGCCGCCAGCGATGACGCTGCAATGCCTTTGCCTAGCGACGATACAACACCACCGGTAATGAAAATATATTTTGTCATGGAAAAAGTTTATGAATGGCCCGGTAGTTGTTTGACACACCTTTAATTTTATAGGGCATTTTAATCGACTACGGCGCGTTCGTCATGATGTTTTGGGAAATTTATCAGGCCAATCATGAAAATTGGCTGATATGGCCGATTAAGCAGGCCAACAAAAAACCCCTTTGCCAACGGCAAAGGGGTCTGGTAAATGCCACCGCACAATCAACACCACGCCAATGTTTAAGCGCTGGCATTGGTGCCGGTTGTTAGCACAGACTAGCTTTAAGGTGTCAAGCCTTCGCCGACAACAATCACTTTAAGTGCGTTGGTGCCGCCTTTTACGCCATTCAGATCACCTTTGGTGATAATGAATTTATCGCCGTCTTTAGCAATATTCCAAGCCCTAAGCTCTTTGACAATATTGCGGTTAACTTCGGCGTGATCTTGTGAATCACCTAACTGAAAATACATCGGGAATACGCCACGGTACAAAGTGGCTTTGCCTAAGGTTTCTTCCACGCCGCTAAAGGCAAAGATTGGGATGCCAGAACTGATACGCGACATCCACAGGGGTGTGGAGCCAGATTCGGTAAGCGCCACAATGCCTTTGACTTTGGTATGGTTAGCCAAATACATGGCGGACATGGCAATGGCTTCATCATCACGTTCAAATTGGATATTGACGCGGTGATCCGATACCCGCACGATGGGTTGTTTTTCCGCCTCTACACAAATCCGGTGCATTGCTTCAACTGCCTTGACGGGATGCTTGCCGGAGGCAGTTTCTGCCGACAACATAATGACATCAGTGCCATCATACACGGCATTAGCGACATCAAACACTTCCGCACGGGTAGGGATGGGGTTTTCAATCATGGACTCCATCATTTGCGTTGCGGTGATCGCCACCCGGTTCAGTTCGCGGGTACGCTTAATCAGTTTTTTCTGGATGGCGGGCAAATTGGCATCGCCAATTTCCACACCCAAATCACCACGCGCCACCATCACGGCATCAGATGCCAAGATAATTTCGTCCATCACCGGATCAACAATCGCTTCGGCCCGCTCAACTTTAGAAACAATACCCGCAAAGCAACCTTCCGCTTCCAACAAGCGCCGCGCTTCATTCAGGTCTTCCGCGCAACGGGGGAAAGAGACCGCCACATAATCACATTTGATTTTGCCAATAGTGACAATGTCTTCCTTATCCTTATCGGTCAAAGCCGCCGCTGAAAGTCCGCCACCCAACAGGTTGATGCCTTTGTTGTTGGACAAATCACCGCCCACGGCAACGGTGCAGTTGACGCGCATGTTTTCAACATTAACCACGTCCAACACAATACGGCCATCGTCCAGCAACAAACGGCTGCCTGGCACAACTTCCAGTGCCAAAGGCTCGTAAGTGATGCCAACCTGGGTTTCATCGCCCGCTAAAGGGTCAAAATTAATATCGAGGGCGAATAGCTGCCCTTCAATTAAATTTACCTTGGTGTCTTTAAAACGGGCGATACGGATTTTAGGGCCTTGCAAATCCGCCAATATGCCGACACGACGACCGGTTTTTTTGCTCAAGGCCCGCACTGCATCCGCCCGGGCGATATGATCTTCAGCAGAACCATGGGAGAAGTTCAGGCGCACCACATCAAGGCCTGCCGCAAACAGTTCCTCAAGCACGCCAGGCTTATCGGTAGCAGGGCCTAGGGTGGCTAAGATTTTGGTTCTTCTTAACATTGCTATTATCCCGCGTTGACTAAGGCTATAGAGGTGTCCAACATACGGTTTGAGAAGCCCCATTCGTTGTCATACCAAGAAAGGACTTTGACAAAAGTGCCATCGATGATTTTGGTCAAAGGTTCTTCATAAATGGAAGACGCAGGATTGTGGTTGAAGTCAGTGGAAACCAAAGGTTTTTCATTGATATCCAAGATGCCTTGCAAATAACCTGCTGAAGCAGATTTTAAAATATCATCAATTTCTGCTTTGCTGGTGCTTCTTGCCGCTGTAAAGGTCAGGTCAACCACCGATACGTTGATGGTCGGTACACGCATGGCAAAGCCATCCAATTTACCGGCCAATTCTGGCAACACCAAGCCCACTGCCGCCGCCGCGCCGGTTTTAGTTGGAATCATCGATTGGGTGGCAGAACGGGCGCGGCGCAAGTCACTATGGTAAACATCGGTCAGTACTTGGTCATTGGTGTAAGAATGGATGGTGGTCATCAGGCCATGAACCAGACCAATAGCATCATGCAAAGGTTTGACCAACGGAGCCAAACAGTTGGTGGTGCAAGAAGCATTGGAAATAACCGTGTCGGTCGCTTTGAGTATGTCATGGTTGACACCATAAACGATGGTGGCATCCACATCATCGCCGCCCGGTGCAGAGATAATGACTTTTTTGGCACCCGCAGTGATATGGGCAGAAGCTTTAGCTTTGCTGGTGAACAAGCCGGTGCACTCATGGACAACATCAATGTCCAAATCGCCCCAAGGCAGCTTGGAGGGGTCGCGTTCTGAAAACACCCGGATTTTATCACCATTGATAACCATAAAATCGCCATCGACACTGACAGCAAAAGGGAATTTGCCATGCACAGAATCATACTGGGTCAGATGGGCATTAGTATTGGCATCGCCCAAGTCATTGATGGCGACAATTTGTATTTCGTCATTACGGCCCGCTTCATAGAGGGCACGGACGATATTACGTCCGATACGGCCATAACCATTGATAGCAACTTTGATTGGCATTTGGATTCTCCAGTTTGACAAGTGATAAAATAGTAGAAAGATTTAATTGCTGCCACAAAAGCTTATGACTATACCAAAATAGTGGCGAACCCGTCCATTTAACTTAAAATGGCTTGGCAACGCCAGTATCGAATGCAGTACACCAGAAGCCTAAAAAGACGCTATTGTTCAGCAAATACGCAACAATAACCGACTTTTGCAGTACAGTTTATCAAGATTGCAAGTGCTGTTACAGGGGAAACCGATATTAAATTGCACCCGCCAATCAAACAAATTCGTGACTGCTGGAAAAGCCATTGACAAGGTTTTGTGTTTTTACGAAAATAAGCGTTTTATTTGGTTAACAAAACAACAACTTGACCCATTTTACCAACACACACCAAGGCATCCCGGATGAACACAAACACAATACCTGCCATTCTTGAGCCAAACCCTAGCCTTGTTATGGCGGGTAACTGCGGCTATCAAATCAACGGCAATAAAGTCACCCTAACTATTGCCGAAATAGCCAATAACCGTGACAACGGCTGCATCAGCGGCACATTGGCAGTTGAGCTATGGGCCAACACCTTACCTTACCAAGGTGGCGATGTTAATGGCCAAATCCTGGCCAGCACCTGTATTGGTGAGCTTTACGACCAGCATTTTCTGGCCGATTGCCGCTACGAGCTGGATTTTTTGCAGCCGACCGAAGGCACTTGGCTAATTTCGTTACTACTGCGCGAATGGACAGATATGGGTTACATCACCCGCGACCATGTTAACTTTAGCGTGCCTTATGTGGTGGCTAAGCAACCCGTTATAGCGCGCCAAGAAGAAAGCAACATTATTAATATCAGCTTCCCAGAACACAAAAAAACATCCGCCAAGCCGGGTGCAAAAAAAACCGATGTTGCCAGCCAAGCAGCTATAGCAGAAAAGACCGCCGACAATAGCCACGACAAGCTATTATCCATTAATGAGGCCAGCGTTAAAGAAATTGCCGCCATTAAAGGCGTATCCAGAAAATTGGCGGAGAATATTAGTGCCGAACGGCCTTTTGGTTCTTTTGACGCGCTGTTAAAAGTTAAGGGGATGGGGCCAAAAATGCTGGAAAAAATACGCAATTTTATTAAGCTGTGAGGCATTATTACAGCTAGGTGGATTTATTGTTAGGCAATCCATCACCACAAAGCCAAGGCAATGTTGCAGTTGTTTTGGGACGAATCGGAAAAAGTGGATTGCTGGCGCGAAACTGCTTTAGGGCTTCGGGCAGCCTAAAGGGAACGCCATACTAAATTGCCAATGCCAAATTTATAATGAGTTTTAAATGAAAGCAAAGCTGGATGCCATCAGTAACATATTACGCCCCAGCCCTTATGCCAAAATGATCAATCGGGATGGCAGGTTGGAACTTGCTGAAAAAAATGCTTGGCATTCCTATTTACGCGATCCTTACCATCTGATGCTGCACATCTCTTGGCTGGGTTTTTTTGCTTCTGTCACGCTTGCTTACGCTCTGATAAATATATTATTTGCTGTCTTTTATCTGCTTGGTGGAGATTGCTTGGCAGGCGCAAAAGCAGGTTCGTTTAGCGACGCATTCTTTTTTAGCATTCAGACGCTGGCATCCATTGGTTATGGCGCTATATCCCCCAAAACGCTATACGCCAATATTATTGTCGCTATAGAAGCGGTGACCAGCCTATTAGCCATAGCAATGGTCACAGGCCTAGCATTCGCGCGCTTCACCAAGCCCAAAGCACGGGTCATTTTTAGTGATGTTGTGGTTATCTCACCTTATAACAGCTTACCAACCTTAACGTTTCGGGCTGCCAATGAGCGGCGCAACCTGATTGTTGAGGCCCACATAAAAGTAGATTTTGCCATAGACCAAGTCACCAGTGAGGGCGAATTGACCCGCCGCTTTTATGAATTGCCGCTTTTGCGCCAGCGCACATCCAGCTTTAACTTGGCTTGGACGGTTAGGCATGTCATTGATGAAAATAGCCCGCTTTATGGCTTTACACCCGCCATGCTGGAACAAGGGCACGGTAGTGTTATTGTTTCCCTGGTGGGCATTGACGAAACCGTAGCCTATACGATAAACGCCAGAAAAAACTATGCCGCACAGGAAATATTATGGAACTGCCGGTTTGTCGACATGCTGACAGTTGCTGAAAATGGCGACCGTTATTTGGATTACCAGCATTTTCATAGTGTATTGCCAATCGGGTGATTTATCAGCCTAAGCCGCTTAGCTACCGCAGTTTGGATGAAGCCGTTCCGGCTTGTCAATGGGGGGCAGTATTGCGGTTTTTATAGGGTCTATCGAAAAGCGTGTTTGCGGGTGCGTACCTTAGGGCTAAAAATTATCTGAAAAAAAACAATAAACGCCTAAAATGCACAGAAATACTGTACAGAATAGTAACTACTATGAACTCAGTTAATGTGACCGAATTTCGCCAGCACTTGCCGGACTACCTTACACAAGTGCAACAAGGCCAAGAAATAGCCATTACCCATCACGGCAAAACCATTGCCCGCATTGTCGGAACAGCAACAAAGCAAACGCGAAGCCGCCTTAAATCGCCTGGAAGCCTTGCGCGGCACCGTTATCATCGGCGATATTCTTGCACTATTAGATTAGCAATGGACGGCTGATGCTGGCCATCTGTGATACCCACATCCTGCTGTTTTGGGCTGACCAACCACAACCGCCTGAGCCTTACAGCCAAGCAAGCCTTAGAAGCCCGTGTAACCCTAGCCAACTGGCTTGTGCAGACATTAGTTGTTGGGAAATAGCCATACCTGGCTTGCGCTGTATTTGGTAACTAACACGGAGGCGGATAGCTGTGACGGCAAACCGGCAGGCCGTCACAGCACCGTAGCAAAAAAATCACCCGCTTCGCGGGGCAGAAAGGAAGTCAAAAGCCTAAAAAGACCGGATACAGCGCGCAGCCAGAAATCCCTGTTTTGCGGCGAGGACCTGGCGGCCATCGTCAAAGTACTGATACCACGCGCCGTTGCTGTCGAACTCACTCGAACTCCAGTAAGCAGTGTAACTGGCAAAACCACCCACAACGGCTTTGTTGAGGTACAGTTGGTTCAGCTCATCTTTTGATGGCAAATACCAGTCGCTGTAACCGTTTAGCACCAGGTCGTCACAAAGTTTGGCGGCATAATTGCCTAGACCTTGGGCTTTGACAATGGCGGCGGTGTTTGCCTGACCGGTGCCTATAGCGGTGCCGGTCCCGATGGTGAGGTTAATGCCGTAATACCATTCGATGCCCGGCGGTTGAGTTACTTGGTCTAACAGGGGGGCAATCAAACCATGCTGTTTGCTGCTGTCAATGTAAAATATGATGCCGCCTTGGTAACTTTGGCCAATGGTGAACACGGGCGGCGGGGTGACGGTGCTTTGGAAGGACACTTGGGCAATGCCCAGTTGCTGGCTTTTAGGGATGCCGCTGGCGTTGGTGCTGACATAGCCGGTTTTGGTGAACACCCAGCTGGTGCTGGCTTTGTTGTTGAGCATCAGCTGCGCCCAGCCATTGGTTGCGGTGGCCTGGTCAACGCTGGCTTGGAAGCAGGGGTAAGTGGGGTCGGTGCTGGAGCAGCTGGTGTTGCCCACGGCATTGCCTTGGGGGTAGATGTGGTAGGTGGCGTTGATGGCAGTGCTGGGGCTGGGGATTTGCACCCAGAGTTTGTAAGTGTCTGCTTTGGGGGCTGTCCAAGTGACATTTTCGGTGCTGCCGCCGATCAGTTCGATAGTTTGGGTGTTGCTGATGGTGGGGTTGACTTTGGTGCCGGCGGGCGTTGCCGCCACGGCGGCGGTCAGGTTACAGACCACCAGCAACAGGGCGGCGAGCTGGCTGATGGGCTTGGGTCGGTCGGTGTTCTGCTTCATGGTTTGCCTCAAATATTTTTTATAAACAATGGACTTGCCCTAACGGGCCAAGGGTATATATAACCCATGTCATCAAGCAATGTCAAATTTTTTGTAAGGTGGGTGGGCTGTTTGTGCCCACTCGGACATTAGGTTTTTTGTGGGCTATAATACACCTGTACCCCACCCCACCCTGCCATTGCCCTTACCCTAAGCCCAATCAGCCAACACTCTCCCTTATGGGCATTATCAGCAAACTGGCATCACAAACCGCCATTTATGGCCTCAGCAGCATTTTCGGGCGCTTCCTCAATTATTTGCTGGTGCCGCTGTACACCTACTATTTCTCAGCGGCAGAATACGGCGTAGTGTCAGAATTTTATGCCTATGCCGGATTTTTTTCGGTGCTGTTAATGCTGGGCTTTGAAACCGGCTATTTCCGCTTCCGCAACAAACAATATCCTAACCATGACACCACTTATTCCACCGCACTGATTTTTATTGTGCTATTGAACTTGGCGTTTCTGGTGCTGATTTTAAGCACCAACAGCCAACTTTCAAGCTTCCTTAACTATCCGCAACATCCAGAATATATTTTATATTTCAGCGGTATTTTAATATTCGATGCGATAGCCGCCTTGCCCTTTGCACGGTTGCGGGCCGAGAACCGCCCGTTCCGTTTTGCCGGTATTAAACTAACGGAGATTTTGATCACCGTACTGTTAAGCCTGTTTTTTATTGTCTATTGCCCGCCATTTTTTTCCGCCCACCCACAAACCTGGCAACAACAGGCCGTGGCCTTGGTTTATCAGCCCTCCATTGGCGTTGGGTACATTTTTATAGCCAACCTGGTCGCCAGTGCCATAAAAACGGTATTGCTGGCCCCGCAACTGCTGGGCATTGTCTGGGGCTTTGACCGCCAACTGCTGGTAAAGCTGCTGGGCTATTCCTTGCCGATGGCGGTCATCGGCTTTGCCGGTATCATCAACGAAATGCTTGACCGCGTGCTATTGAAGTACCTGCTGCCTTACGATAGCCAAACCAATCTGAAGATGCTGGGCATTTATGCCGCCTGTTATAAGCTATCCATTCTGATGTCGCTGTTTATCCAAGCTTTCCGCTATGCCGCCGAACCGTTCTTTTTCACTTACGCCGACCATAATGATGCCAAACCGGTTTATGCCAAAGTGTTGCGCTATTTTGTCATTTTTTGCGTGTTCATCTTTTTGCTAGTAAGCTTATATTTGGATTTTTTCCAATATTTCTTGGGTGAACCGTTCCGTACAGGCTTGGCGATAGTGCCTATCTTGTTGCTGGCCAACCTTTTTTTGGGCATTTACGTCAACCTGTCGGTCTGGTACAAGCTCACTGACCGCACCTTAATGGGGGCTTGGGTGTCGATAGCGGGCGCGGTATTGACCATTGCCTTGAATAGCTGGTGGATCCCCTTGTTTGGCTTTGTCGGCTCGGCGTGGGCCACCTTGGCCTGTTATGCCTATATGGCCTTGCTGTCCTATGCTTTGGGGCAGATTTATTATCCGGTGGCTTACCCAGTTTGGTCTATCACCGGTTATATCGTCTGGGGGCTGGTGTTGTATGGTCTGCAGAGGCAAGCCTTGCAGATTTACCCGCGCCCTTGGCTGGTTTCATCGGCTTTGTTGCTGGCTTACCTGTTAAGCGTTGCCTGGTTTGAAGGCAGGCGCAAACAGTAATAGCGTGCGCAAAATTGGCAGTTTTTCCCGGCAAATGCTAATCTTGCCCTGTCCAAGCTCACCCTTGTCGCCAAGCCGCCGCCATGTACACCACCCAGCTAGCCCAACACAGTTATAATTTTGCCAACTTGCGCAATTTGCTGGCAAAAGCCAGTCCTGCCCGTTCCGGCGATTATTTGGCGGGGGTGGCGGCAAGCAGCCATTTGGAACGGGTCGCGGCGCAATGGGTGCTGGCGGATGTGCCGCTCAAGCAATTTTTGACCGAAGCCGTAGTGCCTTACGAAACCGATGAAGTGACGCGGCTGATTATGGACGGGCATGACCCGGCCGCTTTTGCAGCCATCAGCCATTTGACCGTTGGTGATTTCCGCGATTGGCTGTTGTCCGAACAGGCCAGCACAGAAACATTAACCGCCATTGCGGCTGGCCTGACCCCGGAGATGGTCGCCGCCGTGTCGAAAATCATGCGTATCCAAGATTTGATCTTGGTGGCGAAAAAATGCCGGGTAATCACCCGTTTCCGTGGCACGATAGGGCTGGAAAAGCGCTTGTCCACACGCCTGCAACCCAACCATCCAACTGACCACCCCGCCGGAGTTGCCGCCAGCATTTTAGATGGCCTGCTGTATGGTTGCGGCGATGCCGTCATCGGTATCAATCCGGCTTCTGACAACCTTGAAGCCACCGCACGTCTTTTGTATATGCTAAATGACGTGATTGAGCGTTACCAAATACCCACCCAAGCTTGTGTATTGGCACACGTCACCACCACCCTGCAAGCAATGGCGCAAGGGGTGCCGGTTGATTTGGTGTTCCAGTCCATCGCGGGTACGGAAAAAGCCAATGATAGTTTCGGCATTAACTTAGCGTTGTTGCAGGAAGCGCACCAAGCGGCTTTGTCGTTGCAACGGGGCAGCCAATTTGCTGATGGCATGGGCAACAACTGCATGTATTTTGAAACCGGACAGGGCAGCGCACTATCCGCCAATGCCCACCAAGGCATGGACCAGCAAACCTGCGAAGCCCGCGCTTATGCCGTGGCACGGCAATTTAAACCGCTGCTGGTCAACACCGTGGTGGGCTTTATCGGCCCGGAATATCTTTACGATGGTAAGCAAATTATCCGCGCCGGTTTGGAAGACCATTTTTGTGGCAAACTGCTGGGCTTGCCGATGGGCTGTGACATTTGCTACACCAACCACGCCGAAGCTGACCAAGACGATATGGACATGTTACTGACGCAATTTGCCGTGGCAGGCGGCACTTTTATTATGGGTGTGCCGGGGGCGGATGATGTCATGCTAAATTACCAATCAACCTCGTTCCATGATGCCTTATATATCCGGCAAGTGTTGGGGCTGCGCCCGGCACCGGAATTTGAGGCTTGGCTGCAAAACAACCACATTTTTGACCATCACAACCAATTGTCCCGACCGGAAATGCCCGCTTTGTTCCGTTCGGCACTGGCTAGCCAAGCTTAATGTTATGGCCCACCCGCTAACTACCCCTGATACTTGGCAGCACCTAAGCCAATTCACCGCCGCACGGATTGCCTTGGGGCGGGCGGGTAGCAGCCTGCCCACCCGTGCTTGTTTGGATTTTCAGCTAGCCCATGCCTTGGCGCGGGATGCTGTCAACCTGCCGTTAGATTTTGAGCAGCTGGCGCACAGCTTGGCAGCGCAGGGCATTGCCTCGCTGTGCCTGCAAAGCCAAGCCGCCAACCACCAAACCTATCTGCAACGGCCTGATTTGGGGCGTTTGTTAAGCGCTGCCAGCCAGCGTAGCTTAAAGGAACAAGACTCATTCGCCGCCGATGCCGTTGTGATTGTCGCCGATGGCTTGTCATCAACCGCCATAACCCATCATGCCGAAGCTTTCCTCAGCATATTGCTGCCCAGCTTGCAAGCCCAACAGTACCGGATGCCGCCCGTATGTTTGGTCAAACACGGACGGGTTGCCATAGGCGATGCCATAGCCGACCACTTTGCCGCACGGCTTTGTATTGTGTTGATCGGCGAACGCCCCGGTTTAAGCTCGCCCGACAGCATGGGCATTTATTTTACCTACCAGGCCCGTTCCGGCTTTAGCACCGATGCCGACCGCAACTGTATTTCCAATATCCACAGCAACGGCCTTAGCTACCAGCAAGCCTTACATAAACTGCTGTTTTTAATAGCAGGGGCGGAAGAGCTCAAGCTCTCTGGCGTGGCCTTAAAAGACCAATCGACCGAAACAGGCTTGGCACTGCCACAAGCCAATTTCTTATTGGACTTTTAAAAACAGCCATTGCACTAATATTTTTTTCAATAGCCCTTGACTTACATGATATTAAAGCCCATACTCTTACCCAGCTTGAAAATAAGATTTACCCTCTGTTTACCATTTCGATGTATCTGTGTTGTTTCTCGTCCGGTTTTTCAAAGTAATCTCCCATTTTTACCAGCTCCATTGGCCCTAGGGCTTTATTTATCTTTACAATTTATAGGACTTATCATGTCTACTACCACCGGCGTCGTCAAATGGTTTAACTCTGAAAAAGGTTTTGGCTTTATTGAGCAAAAATCTGGCCCGGATGTTTTCGTACATTTCAGAAACATCAATAACTCAGGCGGCTACAAGTCTTTAGACGAAGGCCAAAACGTTCAGTTCACAGTGACCCAAGGCCAAAAAGGCCCACAAGCAGAAAACGTCACTGTTATCTAAATAGCCTTCTAAAAAACCCGCTGTTGATGCCGGCTTGTCTGGTGTTGGCAGCGGGTTTTTTTGTTGCCTGAAATTTGGTAATAATATCCTAAATCTACAACCAATATAAAATATTGGTTAACAACGTATATGTATGCCTAAATCGCTCCAAAAATTGAAAGAACCGAAGTTGAAATTAAAAGCACCAGAACTGCTCGTTTTCGTGAGAATTTCATTATTATGGTTCATCTTAGCAGGATGCTTTCGTGTCGCCAGCTATGCGGTTGAAAAATCATTACCCTGTCTCTCTACTATTTTAGTAATAGGATTGTTTGTTTGCCTAGTCGTATATGCTTTTAATAGTGATGTTAAATCAACCGTAGGTCGCATTTGGCGTAGTTACCGTTTCGATATATTCGCTTACGCAATTATTGGCGCTTGGTCAAACTATCTGACATCCTACTGGCTGTTTAAAGTGCAGAAATTCATAGATGGGATAGACCCTTGGTGGGTTCCTACCATTTTGATAGCTCTGTTATTGATGCTTATATCGTCTATATATAGGGGATACTCGGGACTGAAAAAACCGCCACCCTCCCAATTCCACTTCTTTGGTGACGATGCAATTAAGACCGAGAATGAAGATACCCTGAAAAATAATGAACTGGCGAAGGACTTCGCTGAGATGGTTCTAGCAAGTAGCGCGCACTCGGGGCTTGTGTTTGGCATTGATGCCCAGTGGGGTTCTGGCAAAACCAGCTTTGTCAATCTTGCAGAACACTATTGGAAAGAGGCGGAAATTTTCAGAGTAGTTGTCGCCTCGACGGTTAAATCTTAAGCGGCTTTTTTGTTCCGAGTTATCTCCTCTGCGTTTGGTTTTTGGTTAGCTTTGGTCTTATCAGGATTAAGGTGGACTGCCTG
>Ga0208259_1000221_pt1 | contig 20450 bp, 17 predicted proteins | sample CryBogCBH22May08_FD_184618 | JGI IMG/M metagenome (GOLD analysis project Ga0208259, IMG submission 184618) | Freshwater microbial communities from Crystal Bog, Wisconsin, USA - CBH22May08 (SPAdes) | ecosystem: Environmental > Aquatic > Freshwater > Lake | place: Crystal Bog, Wisconsin, USA... | reverse complement strand
TTCTTGGTTAATAGTTCTTTTAAAAAGGCTGCTCTTTCTGCACTGATTCCTTTTTCTACCAGCGCACATTTAACGCCATTTATTTCTTCGTCGGTATGATTCTTATTAATTGCCATTATTGTTTGTCTTACTAATGAATAATAACTATTTAACTAACTGATAAATGTATTGGTATAATCCACCACATAGTCCAGATCCTACTACCCCAATTACACATATAATCATTGCAATACGTGGTTGAATAGCAATAGGTAATTTCTCGATAGATGTATCTGATTTATCAATGAAAATATTCTTTACTACATTTAGATAATAGTACAATGAAATAACCATATTGATAGCCGCAATAGCTATTAACCAATAGGCTCCTTTCTCTGCTCCTGATAACAATAAAAAGAACTTACCAAAGAACCCTGCAACAGGTGGAATACCGGCTAAAGAGAATAAGGAAATACCCAGCATCCAGGAAAGCATTTTATTATTAAGATAGAAGCCTTTATAATCGTTGATATTTTCTTTTCCTGTCAACCCTTGAACCAAGGCTATTACACCAAACGCACCAAGGTTAGAGAAGATATAAACCACTATAAAGTATACTACAGAAGCTGCGGAAGTATGTGTACCTCCTGATAAACCAATGAGTATAAAACCCACCTGCGATATAGATGAGAATGCAAGGAAGCGTTTGATATTGGTTTGACGGAGTGCAAATAAATTACCAATTATCATGGTAAATAAAGACACTATAACAATAAGGTAATACCATGAATGAGCATACAATGCAAACACATTGAATAATACAGTGATGAATACAAACAATACGGCCCCTTTGGATATTACAGACAAATAAGAAGTAACGGCTACAGGAGAACCTTCGTAAACATCGGCAGTCCATAAGTGAAAAGGAACAGCAGAGATTTTAAATCCGAATCCTGCGAAGATTAACACGAAAGCAAATAACTGTAAAGGTGTATTTAATTGAATAGCACTTGCTACTTCACCAAAACTTAATGTACCGGTAGTACCATATAAGAAGGAGATACCTAACAACATTAAACCAGAAGAGAATGCAGAAGAAATAATTAATTTCAATGCTGCTTCGGAAGAACGTTTAAGGTGTAGATCGAAGTTGGCTAATGCGGCTAAAGGAATAGTAGATAATTCGAGTGATAGATAGAACATCAGGAAGTGACGGGAAGATATCATGAAGCACATACCTAATAAGGTAGATAACAACAGGATATAAAACTCGGCAGTATGTTCGTAATCCTTTAACCAGGTGGATGCCTGTAAGGAGATTATTAAGGTACCAAATACCAGTATATTCTTCTGCAATAAAGCAAAGCCATCGGTATGAAACATATCACCGAACACATTACCCTCGGGCTGAACAATAAAACCCAGTATGAGGCTTGCAAGCAGCAATCCGTTGGTTACATTCGCTACCAGTTGATTAGATAGTTTATCACTTCCTACTTTAATCACCAGCAATAACATGATGGTTATAGCAATGATTAATTCGTGATGCATCAATATGAAATAGTTAGTCTGCATAATCTGATTAATTAGTTTAAATTATCTGGCAAGGTGTTGAATAATATCGTTAGAAACAGGTGCTATCAGATTGGTGAGCCAGAAAGGCGCCATACCGATGGCTAATATTCCCACCATTAATAAAATAGAAGCTGTTTTTTCAGTCCAGGTAGCATCGGTCAAAGCAAGGTGATGTGAATCAGTCATTGGTCCGAAGATGGTCTTGCCAGTAGCCCGTAGTATGTACACTGCTGTTACCACTATAGAAGCACAGGAAAGAATAGTTGCGATGCGATAAAGCTTATCTGCATTCTGCCATGAACCAACAAATACAGTCATCTCGGCTACGAAACCACTTAAGCCTGGCAAGCCTAAAGAACAAAGACCTACAATGACAAAGATGGTAGAAATGAAAGGCATTATTTTTAATAATCCACCCATCTGTGCTACTAATCTTGTATGCGTACGACTGTATACCATGCCAATAACGGCGAAGAATAAGGCAGTCATTAAACCATGCGAAACCATTTGCATCACTGCCCCAGTTATAGAAGTTTTGGTAAGCATACCAATACCCAGTAATACAAAACCACAATGGCTTACAGAAGAGTAAGCATTGATATACTTTAAATCCTTCTGCATCATGGTAGCAAAGGCACCGTAGATGATAGCGATAGTAGCTAATGCAATTACATAAGGTGCATAATAATGTGCTCCTTCAGGCATTAAATAAGTAGCTACTCTTAAGCAACCATAACCACCGAGTTTCATAGAGATACCTGCCAGGAACATAGACCCGGCAGTTGGAGCAGAAGAGTGACCATCTGGCACCCATGTATGGAAAGGAAACAATGCAGTAAATATGCCAAAACCTACGAAGGCAAATGGGAAGAATAATATTTGTGATGACTTAGATAAATGCGCCTGAGATAGTTGCAACATATCAAATGTATGTGCTCCCGAAGACTGGAAATAAATGCCTGCTAATCCAACAAAAACAAATCCAGAACCAGCCATCAGCATTAAAGCAAGCTTCATGGCACTATATTCTTTTTTACCGCTTCCCCATATTCCTATTAATAAGAATTTTGGTAATACAGCAACTTCGAGGAAGAAGAATAAAGTGAAAATATCCAGAGAGATAAAGAAGCCATAAGCTCCTGCACTCAATAATATTAGTAAGAAGAAAAACTCTTTGCTTAACCAGTCCTGTGCCCATGAAACCAATACTCCAGCAACTACTACAAATGCAGTTAGTAAGATCATTGCAATAGACACTCCATCAACCCCTACGTGGTAATGAATATTCCATGCCTGATACCATACAGCATCAAACTGAAATGCAGGCGTATTGATGGCAGGTAATTTTATGTATTGCCAGAACAATACTATAGACATAATTAGTTGAACGGAAGAACCGAATAAAGCAATCCACTTAATCTGCTGGGTACCTTTTGCAAACAGTATTCCAAGACAAGTAAGTATTGGTAATATGATAAATAAAGAAAGGTTCATGAATGATGTTATTTAATAAGATAAATAAAGATTAATGCTAATGCTGCCACTCCACCAAAGAAGTATAAAAGATATTGTTGAAGTCTACCAGATTGTATGCCTTTAATACTTTCTGAAACAGCAGCAGTAACCGATGCGCTGAGATTTACAGCACCATTAATGATGTTGGTATCTATCCAGGCAGCTGGTCGGCCAATCAGATTAAAGATAATTTTCTTGGTAACAAAAATGTATAGTTCATCAATATAAAACTTCTTACAGATAGCAGTATATACCCCTCCTAACCCTACAGCAATAGCAGAAGATTTACTGTTCTCATTCTTATACAGCATCCAGGCAATTGCAATTCCAATTACCGCTAAAGTAACAGGCAATGCAGAGAAACCAAGATCAATATGTGTAGGTAATACTAAACCATCGGAACTAACAAACTGACCGAATGGAACTAAACCAGCCCCTATAGAACAGATAGCTAATAAGATCAAAGGAAGTTTCATAGCCCAACCTGCTTCGTGGTGATGATCGCCATGAACGTGTGCTTCTTTGTTCCAGAAAATACTGAAGTATAAACGGAACATATAGAAAGCTGTAACACCCGAAGTAATTAATGCTAACCAGTACATTGTTTTATTCTCGTGGAAACAAGCTGTCAGTATTTCTTCTTTACTAAAGAAGCCTGCAAAAGGAGGAATACCAGAAATTGCCAGACAGCCAATCAGGAACGTAATATTAGTAACAGGAAGATATTTGCGTAAGCCTCCCATTGCACTCATATCATTATTGTGAACAAAGTGAATAATTACCCCTGCACCTAAGAACATCAATGATTTAAAGAATGCATGGGTAAATAAATGGAACATAGAAGCTAAGTAACCTAAGCCATTTTCGCCACCATATTTTGCCATACTTAAAGAGAACATCATGTAGCCAATCTGCGACATGGTAGAGAATGCAAGCACCCTCTTGATATCGGTTTGCGTACAGGCAATAATAGCTGCAAACATGGAAGATATAATACCTACATACCCTACTAAATGTAAAGCAGCTTCGGTATTAGAAAAGATAGGGAATAACCTTGCCACGAGGAACACACCTGCTACCACCATTGTTGCCGCATGGATTAATGCAGACACTGGTGTAGGACCTTCCATTGCATCTGGCAACCAGATATGTAAAGGGAACATTGCAGACTTACCAGCACCACCCATAAAGATTAAACATAGTCCCCATGTAAGAGCAGATATACCTAAGAAAGACCCTGTAGTAATGCTTAAATATTCTGGTGATTGAAGGTTGGTTAGTTTAGCTATTAATAATTTGAAGTCTAATGTTTCGGCATGGAAAGAAAGAATTAAAATACCAATCAAAAAACCTAAATCTGCAAAGCGCGTTACGATGAATGCTTTCTTGGAAGCCGCTACTGCAGAAGGTTTCTCGTAATAGTATCCAATTAATAAGAAGGAAGATACCCCCACTAATTCCCAGAACATGTATATCTGAAATATATTGGAAGACAGTACCAGTCCTAACATAGAGAAAGTGAACAATCCAAGGAAAGCATAGTAGGTAGCAAAGCGCTCCTCTCCTTTCATATATTCCAGACTAAAGATATGTACCATCAGGGAAACGAAAGTTACTACTACCAGCATCATCACCGATATAGGATCTATCATAGCACCTATCTGAATAGATATTGTAGGCGTAAAACTTAACCAGGTATGATTCATTAAAACAATACTCTGATAAGCTCCATTTATTTTTTCTGAATCGAAGAAATAACTCTTAGCCACTATTAATGATAATACACAGGAAACCAGCAATGCCAATGTACCGATAGTACCAGAGAATTCTTTTAGATATTTCCGTCCAAATATACCCAGCAAAACAAAGCTTGCTAATGGGAGAATTGGAATCAGTGCAACATAATATTCATTCATAATAATTCAATTCAATTGTTAATCCTTACCATTTTAATTCGTTAGCATCTTCTACATCTACAGAATGATGACTACGGTATAAGTTAATAATAATAGCAATAGCTACAGCAGCTTCGGCAGCAGCAATGGTGATAATAAATATGGTAAAGAACAGTCCTTCCAGTTGATGAGGATACAGGTATTTATTGAAGGCTACAAAGTTGATATTTACACTATTCAATATTAGCTCGATAGACATCAGCATAGTGATAACATTTCTTCTTGTAAGCAAACCATACATTCCTATAAAGAACAATCCCACACTAAGGAATAATATTTGTATAAGCGGCGTTTGTGACATATAATAAGTTTATAATTATTCAACACTATTTACGTTAGCAGATCCTTTTCTCATAGCTATTACTATACAACCAATCATTGCAGCCAGCAGCAGGATACTCGCCAATTCGAAAGGCAAAGCGTAGCCTCCTTTTTCTGTACTGATTAATAAGGTTCCGATATTAGCAACATCTCCATTTAAAGCAGCACCAGTAGGTGTTGTAAAGGAATGATGATATACTAAATGCAGTACTAAAGCTATTCCAAACAAAGAAGCTAAACCAGCAAATACCTGTCTCATTACCGGAGGCTTTGGCATATTGTCGTTTGCATTATGTGTAAGGAAAATAGAGAAGATAATCAGTACTACTATACCCCCCACATATACAATGGTTTGTACCGCAGCAATAAACTGAACATCCATCCAATAGTATAGTGCAGCTATTCCTATTAAAGAGAACAGCAACCATATAGCACTACGGAAAATTTTAGCAGAAGTTACTGCCAGAAATGCAGCGCCCAGTATAAAGGCAGCTATGCAATAAAATATAATTAATGATGCGTCCATTATTCTACTCCCTCCCTGATTTTAGAACCATTGTTATTTAATCTTTTGATCAGCATATTTCTATCCGGTACGCTATGTTCAAAAGTGTTAGCCATTACAATTGCATTGGTAGGACAAGCCTCAACACAGAGGTTGCACATGGTACACATATCCAAGTGATAAATGTGTTGATCCACTGCTTTCTTTTTCTTGCCTTCTGCATTTACCTCAAACTTGGTGATTACTTTAATAGAACCATTTGGGCAAGCCAGTTCGCAGGAAGTACAACCAGTACAAGCATGTTCGTTATTCTCGTCATGCGGCATAATAACTTCCCCTTTAAAACGGTCGGCCATTTTAAGGGTAGCCCTATTATCCGGGTACTCCTGTGTAATAATTTCTTTAGGATGCGTGAAGTAATAGCCTGTCAGCTTCATCCCTGTAGCCAAAGACTTTACTGCACTTGCAACCTCTTTTATATAATCTACTATATACATACTTTGAATGTTTTGTGGGTTCTAAAAATGCAGATGATAAATAGCTACTACGGTCATTACCAATAAATTCACCATGCTGATTGGCAACAGATATTTCCATTCCAGATTCAATAACTGATCTATTCTAAGACGAGGGAAAGTCCAGCGGAACCACATGATAACAAATATCAAAAAGAACGTTTTTCCAAAGAACCAGATGGAAGAAGGAATGTAATCCATAACATGATTAAATCCTTGCATATGACCAATATGGAAAGGCATCCAACCACCTAAGAATAAAGTAGCACCTACAGCACAAACAATAAAGATATTGATATACTCAGCCAGGAAGAATAAGGCGAAACGCATACCTGAATATTCGGAGTGGAAACCTGCAGTTAATTCACTTTCTGCTTCAGCTAAATCGAATGGCGCTCTATTGGTTTCTGCGGTAACTGCAATCAGATATATAACGAAAGCAACGATGGCAGGAATATGTCCTTTAAAAATCCACCAGCCAGTTTCCTGAGAAGCAATGATATCCGATACTTTAAGGCTACCACACAATACTATTATAGTAAGGATAGAAAGACCTGCAGACAATTCGTAACTAACTATCTGCGCACCACTACGCATAGCCCCTAACAATGAATATTTATTGCTACTTGCCCATCCTCCCATCAAAATACCAATAACAGATATAGAAGAAATAGAGGTGATAAATAATATACCAATGTTTAAATCCCAGATATGAAAACGCTGAGCAAAGTTTACAGGAGCCAAGATCAACATTGCAGCAATCATTACTATAAATGGAGCCAGATTGAATAAGAATTTATCAGCATGTGTAGGCACAATACTTTCTTTCATTATCAGTTTAACTGTATCAGCAGTACTCTGTAATAACCCCCACGGTCCTACTCTATTAGGTCCCATTCTAATCTGCATAAATGCAGCCACTCTTCTTTCCATGATTACCAGTACCAAACCCAGCACAGCAAACAATGCTATAGCTAAGATTACTATCAGTACGGTCTCCACTGCCAGCACCAGTATTGGGCTCATGTGAGCATTTAACCATGCCTGCAGCCATTTTGTAATATGTTCGAAACTAATCATCTTATAATATTGATAAATTGTTAAATTGTCAAATTGTTCAATTGGTATTTACTCCTGTCTCCTCACTCCTATCTCCTTGTATTTATTTATCTATCTATATCAGGAATTACTAAATCCAATGTACCCATAGAAGCAACCAAGTCACCTATCTTGCTACCTTTTGTAATATGGTCTAAACAAGAAAGATTGGAGAAGCCAGGACTTCTGAATTTAATTCTGTAAGGAGTAGTTCCACCTTCACTCACTACAAACACTCCAAGTTCTCCTCTTGCAGTTTCAGCTCTTTGATAGAACTCTCCTTTAGGCAGTTTCAATACCGCTTTAGTCTTTGCCTGAAAATCTCCTTCCGGTATATTATCAATCAATTGTTCTATGATAGAAATGGATTGTTTAATCTCGTTCATTCTCACCATATACCTTGCCATAGAATCACCTGCAGTTTCTATTACTTCCTCAAACTGAACCTTATTATATACATCGTAAGGATATAGTTTTCTTATATCGCAACGAACTCCGCTTGCACGGGCAGTTGGGCCACTACATCCATAAGAAATAGCATCTTCGTAAGTAAGTAATCCCACTCCGTTTACTCTGTTCTGGAAGATAATATTTCCAGTAACCAATTCTTCGTATTCGTGTAGTTTAGATTTCAATAAAGGAAGAAATTCTTTAGATACTCTGTAAACAAATTTCTCATGTGGATCGTGCATTACACCACCAGGCACCATGTAGTTCATAGTAAGTCTGGCACCACAGGTATCTTCCATTATTTCGGTCAGTAATTCTCTTTCTCTAAATGCATAGAAGTAAGGCGTAAACGCACCCATATCCATTGCCATTGCTCCCCACCAAAGTAAGTGTGATGCAATACGGGTAAGCTCATCCATGATGACTCTTATGTATTGTGCTCTTTCAGGAACTTCTACCTGTAAAGCCTTCTCTACCAGTAATGCACAGGCATGATTATTTATATGAGAAGACAGATAATCCATACGGCTTGTAACATAGATATACTGACGATAAGAAAGGCTTTCGCACATCTTTTCAATTGATCTATGAATAAAACCTAAGTCGGGATCTACCTTCTTAATAGTTTCTCCGTTTAAGGTGATTACCAGGTGCAACACTCCATGCGTAGCAGGGTGTTGAGGCCCGATATTAATGGTATAATCATCCGATTCCTTCATAGCCACAAAGGATGGCTTTAAAGTATTATCGCTGTTCAGAAGTTCATTTATATGATACATATAATTGTATTATTATTTAATGTTCCCTTAGCGGGATGGTCTTTATAATTTAATCATATTAATAGGGTCTTCGTAATCTTTTCTTAATGGGAAACCAACCCAGTCGGCAGGAAGAATCAGCTTTCTAAGATCAGGATGGTTTTTAAATTCCACACCAAACATTTCAAATACTTCTCTTTCATGGAATTCAGCTGTTCTCCAGATATCACAAACTGTTTCAACAACAGGAGTTGTTCTATCCAGTTTACATTTCACCACAATTGTATGTCGATGTTTGGTAGAGCTAAGGTGATACACCATTGTTAGGTGTGATTTCCAATCAACACAGGTAAGACAGAACAGATAATCGAAATATAATTCGGCAGAAGCTTTTAGTTGAGTAGCAAAAGGCTTCCAATCGTTTGGTTCTACATGTACATTTAACCATTCTCCTCCCTCTTCGAATGTAACGGAAGGGAGTAATTCGGTTAACTGTATTTTTAAAGCTTCAATTTCCATGTTATTCTATTTAAAAACTAAAAACTAAAAAAAGAAAAACTAAATTGTTTAATGGTCTAATAGTTTAATTGTTGAATTGTTATATTGTTTAATAGTCAAATTTGAATTATGTACTCATTATCAAATTATCACACTGTATAATTATCACATTTTCCTATCTTCATCGGTACCGAACTGTCTCTTCTGCTGATCTCTTGTAGTACCATTCTTAATTTGTTCCTGTAAGGTGATTAATGCATGCATCAATGCTTCGGGACGTGGAGGACAACCAGGGATATAAACATCTACTGGTATTACGTGATCCACACCTTTTACTACAGAATAGGTATTATAAAAGAAAGGACCTCCGCTAATAGCGCAAGCCCCCATTGCAATTACATATTTAGGATCAGGCATCTGATCGTACAGTCGTTTTAATGCTGGTGCCATTTTATTAACGATAGTCCCTGATACGATTATTAAATCGGCCTGACGAGGAGTAGCTCTTACCACCTCGAAACCAAATCGGGAATAGTCGTATTTAGCAGAAGCTGCAGACATTAATTCTATTGCGCAGCAACTGGTACCAAAGGTTAAAGGCCATAAAGAGTTTGATCTGGCCCAGTTTACAACATCCTGTAACGCTCCGACCATAAAGCCGCCTTCATGAGCATTCTCTACTACTCCCGGAAAAGGGAGGTTGCCTTGTGGCGTATTATTTACATCCATTTTAATGCTCCTTTTTTATGTGCGTAAAGAAATCCCATAAAGAGTATGAAAAAGAAAATGATTATTTCAATCAGTGCAGGTAAACCTGTTTGTTTTACAACTACAGCCCAAGGATACATGAATACCAGTTCCACATCGAATACTAAAAAGATTAATGCGAAAAGGTAATAACCAACATTAAACTGGTTGTAAGGCGTGCCTTCTGATGGAATACCACACTCGTACGCCTCTCCTTTTTGAATGTTGGTTGTTTTCTTTACAAAGATTTGTGCAATTAAAATACCTCCTGCCGAGAAGGCGATAGCTGCTATGGCTAATGCAATGAGTGTGAATGAACCCATAATCGTTATTTGTTTGCTAACATATCAACATTTTCTTATTCAGCAATACACTGTTGATAAAGTTATACTTTCTGGTAATAATTTTCTTTAATTAATGAATGTTGTCAAGACAAAGACTGTCCTAAAAACTTTGTCAAAATTAGTAGTTTAGAGTTCCAACAACGAATGACATTCGTCAGTATTTGGGGTAATTGTTATCATATAGCTTTATATCAGGTATAAAATGAAGGTTTATTATACTATTTTAATTAGATATTAATGAATAAGTAAATATCAAAATGACATTTTAGGTCAGTAGTTTTTATCTCAAAGGTTGTATATCGTAAAAAGGGTGGCTAATATTCGAATGTATCCTCCCTCCCAACAAAAAAATAAAACGTTTTATTAAGACTTCACCCATTTCTTTTTTGTTTGAACTATTAATAATGTAGCAGTAATTTGATTTTAATGGAAGCCAAATCTGCCTAGAGTATTCAATACAAACATAAAATTTGTATGATGTGATTTTTTACAATAGCAGTATTGTTTTAATCATCACAATTATTAATAGCATCCCAATTCTTTAAAGTTACTTCAAAAGTTTGAGTCTTATTGACAACATAACTAGCAAGGGTTCTGTTTAGGAACTAGGCGTTTGAATACTCCTGAAATGGATACTTTTTACAAACTGATTACTTTTCTGTTGATGCTTTCACTTTAAGAGTATGTTTTATCTTATTTGCTTTGTAGGTAAGATCGGCATAATCCTTGCTAAGGATGGTGACATGTCCCATTTTTCTTCCGGGTTTTGTATCTTTTTTACCATAGATATGCACAAAGGTGTTTGGCATCTTTAATACCTCTTCCAATCCATCATATACAGGCTTTCCTGTAAAGCATTCCTCCCCTATCAGATTGACGATTGCAGATGGCAATATTTCTTTGCTATTGCCCAATGGATATTCGAGTATTATTCTCCAAAGCATATCGTACTGACTACTATAATTTGCCTCTATAGTATGATGACCACTATTGTGAACTCGAGGAGCCGTTTCGTTTACCCATACATCTTCATTTCTATCCACAAAAAGCTCAACAGCAAAGAGTCCGGGGCTATTTAAATGTTTTACTACTGCCAGTGCAAGCGCTTCGGCTTTCCATAATACTTTCTGGGTTAAACGTGCTGGAGATAGCTGATAATCCAAAAGATTTAATGATGGATCTATCACCATTTCGGCTGGAGGATAGATTACATTCTTTCCATCAGTCCCTACTCCTACGATTATAGCAATCTCTTTTTGAATATCCACCATCTTTTCCAGTACAGAGGGGACATTAAAACCAAGTGTTATATCGTTTTTATCTTTTATTACCTGAACACCTCTACCATCGTATCCCCCCTGTCCTATTTTATGCACTGCAGGAAGGAAATCCAAGTGATTGCTCAGTTCACTGGCAGACTGCGTTACCACAAAAGCGGGAGAAGGTATCTGGTGTTGTTTGTATAGTTCTTTCTGGGTAATTTTGTTCTTGATAATATTGATAGCAGCAGGGCTGGGATATACTTTTACCCCTTCTTTTTCCAGCTGCAATAAAGCTTCAGTATTTACTTTTTCTATTTCAATGGTAATGGCATCCAACCCTTTGCCAAAGGCGTATACATCGTTGTAATTAGTTATATCTCCTAACACAAAGTGATGACATAAATGAGCCGCAGGACAGTTTGCATCGTTTTCTAACACGTAGGTTTCCACTTCATAATTAGCCGCTGCCTGCAATAACATTCTACCTAATTGTCCTCCTCCTAATATGCCTGCTTTCATGTAATGTATTATATAGATTAAATAGTGGTAATAAGCACTCCACCAATGCTGCAATATTAAAACAAAAAGCGATGAGGGTAATGACGAATTATACCAATTGACAGTTTAAAGAGCTATTTTAATCTCTCAATATTATTAGCATAGCCTCATCACCAACAATTCACTTATAAGAGCGCCTATTAGCATACATTTTATATTAAAGCAATAATGCTAAATTTATTCAATGATAATTTGAGAAGGGTTGACTTACATTAAAAACAGTCATTCGAGAATTTGTCTCCTAGCCTACAGGCTCTCATACACCACTGGTGTCTCCTTGTCTCTCCCACTAAAGTGGGATCAACATTTTGGCATACGCCAAAACCGGACCGGCTGATTTGGCTTGTGTATGAACGGGTGAATAAGCTGATATAAGCTGATTATTTTACAAAAAAGATGAGTACTAAAAAATTGCATATAAGTGAGAATGGAGTTAGAATCCGATTGTCATATAGTTGAGTATTATCTATAAATTCTTCAACAAATTGGGATTAATTATTCTCAATATTTGATTTAAAGAAAACTAAAAAGCCTGCAAAATCTTTAGAGACTTTGCAGGCTTCTTTATTTCAAAGCAATTAATTACCCTTAATAGATACAGCTTTACTTAGTGCGCTTACACCAAGGTTATTGATAACATAAAAATAAAAATGGTAGTCTACACCTTTTGTAAATCCAGTAAAATGTTTCTTACGGTTATGGTTCAGGTCGAAGAATAATCTGTAAGGCAACCCAGCTGGTAAAACCAAATGACCAGCAGCATCGATGCTGATCTCTTTGGAAAGCAGCTGACCTTCCGTAACTATACAACCATACTGATGTGCAGAACCAAAAGATTCGCATTCCGCATTGATAGCACCAGCAACAGAACCATGAGAAACTATTATTTCGATTGGAGCAGTCAATAGACCTTGTTTACCAGCTTCGCCGAAATAAGTAGGTTCAAAACCAGCCAAGGCAATTACCCCAGCATCTCCAGCAGCAACGACTTCTACATAGCCTGCTAATAAATCAATTTTAGAAACCAATAATTTACGGGCAACAATATAAGGCGCCTTCTGAGACAAACCACCTTGTTTGTAAGCAGCATATGCTTGTTGTTCCGCTGCAATAAGAACAGACAATTCCGCTTCTGTAATTGGTAAAGAAGGCTCCTTAGAAGGATCGAAATTTTTAGGATTGCCAAACACGCCAGTTTTTACTTTATCTGCAAATAAAGGCAGATTTACCGCGGAAAGAAAATGATAATTTAAACTACAATGAATTTGATGTGGCATAATAACAAGCTTTAATAGTAGAACAATTTTGATTAAGTATTTATGAATTAACTGTCTAATTATCTATCCTTTATTAAAAGGATTACCAAAAGAAAGATTTAATATTCATTCAAACTATGATATTAGTCAGTTCATTAATATTAATATAGATTACTAGAGAAAAGATGACAAACAAATGAAACATTATACATACTAGTCCTACATAAAAACGCCTCACTATATTTTATACTGAGGCGTTTTTAATTTATTTAAACTGATTTAATTACTGGGATGCTTCCACTTGGCTATCTGAATGGTGTTTGTATTTAAATACAATAGGGAAAATCACCGCTAGTACTAAAGCATAAATTGCAAAAGAATGCCATATGCCATGCCAATCTTTACCTGTGCTACTAGTAAAGTAAGTATCAATTACATAACCACTCACCTTACTTCCAAGATATGCACCGATACCATTAGTCATCATCATAAATAGCCCTTGTGCACTAGATCTGATTTTAGAATCGGTAGTAGTTTCTACGTATAATGAACCTGAAATATTAAAGAAGTCGAAGGCCATACCATAGACAATACAGGAGAGGATAATCATCCACAAGCCTTCCGCAGGATTACCAAAAGAGAATAATCCGAACCTTAATACCCAAGCAACCATTGAAAAAACCATTACATTTTTAATACCAAACTTTTTCAGGAAGAAAGGTATTGTAAGGATAAATAAAGTTTCGGATATCTGAGAAATACTCATAATAATAGTAGAGTATTTTACTACAAATGAGTTAGCATATTCTGGCATCTTTGTAAAGTCACTTAAGAAGGAATCTCCGTACATATTTGTTAACTGCAAAGCAGCACCAAGGAACATAGAGAAGAACAGGAACAATGCCATTTTTGAATCGGCAAAGAGCTTAAAGGCATTTAAACCAAGCATCTCCATTATACCAGCATTTTTTGCTATTGTTTTCTGAGGAGGACATTTTGGTAATGTGAAAGCATAAATACCCAATAAGATTGCCACAATTGCTGCGATATAAAACTGATTGGCATTTGCCTTGCTACCGGTAAGATTAGTCACCCACATAGCTGCTATAAATCCAATAGTTCCCCAAACACGAATAGGTGGGAACACTTTTACAACATCATAACCATTTGTCTTTAGAATATTGTAAGCAATTGAATTAGATAAAGAGATGGTAGGCATATAGCAAATCATTGCTGCAAACACCACATAATATAAGGTATTAGGATCCTCCACTCTTGGCACAAAAAACAAAATTAAGCCATACAAAATATGTAGAATACCGTATAGTTTCTCGGCATTCAACCATTTATCTGCGATAATACCTGTAATGGCAGGCATAAAAAGTGATGATAAACCTAGAGTAGAAAATATAGCACCGAATTGAGCTCCAGTCCATCCTTTTGCATTAAAACAATAGGTTCCAATGGTAATTAGCCATGCTCCCCAAACAAAAAACTGGAGAAAACTCATAGCGGTTAAACGACTCTTAATACTCATAAAGCAACATTTATATAAGCAAATATTATATACAGATTGCAATAATAATATTAAATCTTCATTATTTTAATAACTAAACATTTAAGCTTGTATCTGCTTCAACATATTATCTTTGGAGCATTCGATAGAGTAATCCATTATGAGTAAATTGTTCATCCCAAGAGATATCAGCTGGCTTAGTTTCAATGCAAGAGTTTTGCAGGAAGCCAACGACCCAAGTGTTCCACTAAAAGAACGAATAAGATTTCTGGGTATCTATTCCAATAACAGCGACGAGTTTTTTAGAGTAAGAGTAGCAACTCTTAAAAGAATGATTGAATTCTCTGAAAAGAGAAAGCTCTTAAACATGCACCTGGAAGAGAATCCTCAGCTAATACTTGATCAGATACAATCAATAGTTCTACGACATCAAAATGAATTCAATAGAATATGGGAAGGTATTGTAAAGGAGTTGAAAGAACATAAGATTATATTTCTTACAGAAAAAAGATTGTCGAAAGATCAGCAAATATTTGTAAGACAATTCTTCGATGAACAGGTTCGCTCCAATGTAATACCACTGATGATTGAAAGTATTCCTCAACTACCCTATCTAAGAGAAAAAAGTATTTATCTTGGAGTAGTCATGCGGAAAAAAGAATCATCCTTACACCAGAAGTTTGCATTGATAGAAGTTCCTGTAAGTGCAGTAGGTCGTTTTGTATTATTACCCGTTAAAAACGGGGTGCAACCTATTATGTTGCTGGAAGATATCATAAGATTCAACTTACCATACATATTCTCCTATTTTGAATACGATCATTTTTCGGCACATGTTTTTAAAGTTACAAAAGATGCAGAACTGGACATAGACAATGAAGTGGCTAGTTCATTTGTAGAGCGAATTGAGAAGGGTTTAAAGAACAGAAGAAGAGGTAAAACGGTACGGTTTGTTTATGATAAAGAAATGGACTCAGGATTGCTGGAATATTTAATCCGTAGACAGGATCTTACTCATAGTAGTAACATCATTCCGGGAGGAAGAATTCATAATTATAGGCATTTCATGGACTTTCCCGATGTGATTCATTCCCGTACAAAGCGGAGGTCTTCGTTTACGCATCCCGATTTAATAAACACAAGCCGTGTAACGGAAGTTATATTGAATAAGGATATCATGCTAAATTCTCCTTACCACTCTTTTAATAGTGTAATAGATTTATTAAGAGAAGCTGCGATGGATCCAGCTGTATTATCGATAAAAATAACTGCCTACCGATTAGCAGAAAGATCTAAAATAGTTAATGCATTAGTAAATGCTGCACGAAATGGGAAACAGGTAACCGTTATGCTGGAACTAAAAGCAAGATTTGATGAGGAAGCGAATCTTGAGTGGAAGAAAGTACTGGAAGAAGAGGGTGTGAAAGTTTTACTGGGTGTTCCTAAAATGAAGATTCATGCCAAGATTTGTATCATCAAAAAAAAGGTGAATAAAAAAACTATTCAATATGGATTTGTAAGTACAGGAAATCTTAATGAGAAAACTTCCAGAATATACAGCGACCATTGTCTGTTGACTGCTAATAGAAACATCATGGCGGATATCAATAGGATATTCAACTACCTGGAAAACTGGAAGAATGGCAATACACCTTTAAAGGCATGTAAAACTTTACTTATAAGTCCGGTATCTATGCGACCTAAGATCCTTGATCTTATTCAAAAAGAAATAAAGCACGCACTAGCTGGGAAGAAAGCAGGAATATTGTTGAAATCCAATTCTTTAAGTGATAAAATATTGATTGATAAGCTTTATGAGGCGGCGAAAGCTGGCGTAGAAATTAAGTTGATTATCAGAGGTATCTTTTGTGCTAAGATGGAAAATAAAAAGTTCCCAATACCTGTAAAAGCAGTCAGTATTGTAGATGAATATCTGGAGCATGGAAGGGTAATGATGTTTCATAATAAAGGGAAAGAAATCATGTATACCTCATCTGCAGACTGGATGGTACGAAACCTGGATCATAGAGTAGAAGCAGCTGTACCAATTCTGGATAAAAAAATTAGAGAGGAGATAAAAAATATTCTTGAAATACAATTGAACGATAATGTAAAAGCAAGAATACTCGACAATAATTTATCGAATGATTATGCTACAACAATAACTAAAAAGAAGGTTAGATCACAAGTAGAAACTTATAATTATTTATTCAATAAAACTTTGAAAGCGTGAGATTAGCAGCGATAGATATAGGAAGTAACGCAGCAAGATTATTAATATCCGATGCAGTAATAGATGCAAAAGGTCAGACACAATTCAATAAAATAAATCTGGTAAGAGTACCGCTCCGACTAGGTTTTGATGTGTTTGAATATGGCAAAATATCCGACGAAAAGAAGTATATGATTGTCCAGACGATAAAAGCATATAAGCATTTATTAAATGTATATAATGTCAAAAGTCTAAAAGCTTGTGCTACCAGTGCCATGAGAGATGCGACCAATGCCGAAGAAGTATTGAAGAAAATAAAAACGGAAACAGGTATTGATATAAATGTAATTTCCGGTGATGAAGAAGCTACCTATATATATCAGAATCACATTGCTGAAAACCTGGATAAAGAACACTCCTATTTATATATTGATGTGGGTGGAGGTAGTACAGAACTTACCTTTTTTTCCAATGGAAAACTACGTTATAAAGAATCCTTTAATATAGGCACTATCCGCCTGTTAAAAGGAATGGTAACGGAAAGCAACTGGAACGAAATGAAAGATCATCTTCGCAACAATACCAAGAGTTCATTGCCCATGATTGCAATAGGTAGTGGAGGTAATATCAATAAAGTTTTTTCGATCAGTAAAAAGAAAGAAGGCAAACCCCTGAGTCTGCAATTACTAAAAGATTATCTTAAGGAATTGTCTGCATTTAGTGTAGAAGATAGAATAAATATTTATAAACTAAGAGAAGATAGAGCAGATGTAATTGTACCAGCTTTACAGATATATGTAAATGTAATGCGATGGGCAAACATTGATGAAATATATGTACCTAAAATTGGACTAGCAGATGGTTTAATCCAAAGCTTATATGAGGAATTAAGAATTAAGTAATGTTAGAAATATCGCCATATTAAAAATCATTCTTTTAATTGTCGTGTATCTTACCGTTATTTGTAGGGAATAAAATATTCACTTATGAATACGGTAAAATACGAAGACATTCATTTCGTCGATTCAACTCAACCTGTATGGAATTATTCCATTTTCACAGAAGATGATATTCAAAATTTCCAGCAAGGAACACACTATTCTTTATATAAGATTTTTGGCAACAAAGAAATTGATGTCCTGAATACTCCTGGAACTTATTTTTCAGTGTGGGCACCAAATGCAACAGCAGTAAGTGTGATAGGTTATTTTAATAAATGGAATACCCAATCTCATCACCTTAAAGTAAGGCTTGATAGTTCTGGAATATGGGAAGGCTTTATTCCAAATATTGGTAAAGGTGAAGCATACAAATATCACATAAAAGGCTTTCAAGGAATTGAAGTTGATAAAGGCGATCCTTTTGCTCACTACTGGGAAAAAAGACCTTTTACAGCCTCTATAATATGGCCTACTGAATATAAATGGAAGGATGACGAATGGATGAAAGTAAGGGCAAAACATAATGCATTAGATGCACCCTATTCGGTATATGAAGTGCACCTTGCCAGCTGGATGCGCCCTGATAAAGATGATGAAGAAACTTATAATACTTACGGACAGATAGCCGATAGAATGGTGCCTTACGTAAAGGAGATGGGTTTTACGCACGTAGAGTTTATGCCTATTATGGAACATCCATTTGATGGAAGCTGGGGCTATCAGGGTACAGGATTCTTTGCCCCTACCAGTCGTTTTGGAGAACCACAGGATTTCGCTTATTTAGTAGAACGTTTTCATGAAGCCGGCATAGGTGTTTTACTGGATTGGGTTCCCTCCCATTTCCCTTATGATATGCATGGTTTATTTATGTTTGACGGCACACATACCTACGAATATGCCGATATGCGTAAAGGATATCACCCCGATTGGAACAGTTATATTTTCAACTATAAAAGAGGCGAAGTAAAAAGCTTTTTAATAAGCAGTGCCCGCTTCTGGATGGATCTGTTTCATATAGATGGATTAAGAGTAGATGCAGTAAGTTCTATGCTACGCCTGGATTATAGCAGAAATGCTGGACAGTGGGAACCTAATGAATATGGTGGCAATGGCAACATAGAAGCTATTGCTTTTATTAAAGACCTTAATGAAACATTGTTCCGCGATTTTCACGATATTCAAACTATTGCTGAAGAAGCTACCGACTGGCCAGGCATTAGTAAACCTACCTTTCAGGGAGGTCTTGGCTTTGGCATGAAATGGATGATGGGCTGGATGCATGATACACTTGATTTCTTTAAGATGGACCCTATTTATAGAAAATTTCATCAGAACAAGTTCTCCTTTAGTATGATGTACTTCTACGACGAAAATTTCATGCTTCCATTAAGTCATGATGAGGTAGTACATGGAAAAAGTCCTATGTTGTACAAGATGCCTGGTGATGACTGGCAGAAGTTTGCTAACCTACGTTTGCTATACTCTTATATGTTTACCCATCCTGGTGGTAAACTTTTATTTATGGGAAATGAATTTGGTGCTACAAATGAGTGGAATTACAAGAGTGAATTGCAATGGGAATTACTCGATTTAGTTAGTCATGGCGGCATGAAATATTGTGTAAAAAAATTAAATGAACTGTATAGAAATGAACCTGCAATGTATGAGCATCAGTTCTCTCCCGATGGTTTTGAATGGGTAGATCTGGAACACCGTAATGAATCTGTTGCTGTATATAAGAGAAAAGGTAAAGATCCTAAGAACGACTTAATTATTCTGCTCAATTTTACACCACTGGTTAGAAATAACTGGGAAGTTTATGTTTACGGCAAATCAGATTGGATAGAAAAATTCAACAGTGATAATAAAGAATTCTGGGGAACAGGCGATGTATACAATCCAAATATTGTTGCAGAATTAATAGATAAAGAAACTGAACAATACAAATTATATATTCATTTACCTGCATTGTCCGCTGTTGTAATTGGCTAAATATAAATCATAACAATACTTCTTTTTTTAGATTAAGGCAATCATAAGATTATTAAAGACCACCTTGTGCATATTATTATATATTGTATGCACAGGATTGGTAATAGTGTGCCTAGAGTACTTCTCTTTTTACGTTTTACTATATTAATACAATTATTCCCTGAAGTATAAACCTATATACTTTTTATCTATCAAAGTTTCAACCTTTAGCTGGGCCAACGCATTTAATTATCTTTAAACAATAGATTTTCAAGGTATTCATTGCTCCAACCTGCTTTAAGTCTTTTCCTTTTTAGACTACTTATACTTGCCTTGTCATTTTTCAGTTTTGATAAACTTGCTTGACATATCATACTAAAATTTTCTGCTGCATAACCAGCATGTTTTGTACTTAAATCTTCTTTAAAGATCACATCTAAAGACCAATGTAAACTATTTTCTATTCCCCAATGT
>Ga0208259_1000220_pt1 | contig 20454 bp, 31 predicted proteins | sample CryBogCBH22May08_FD_184618 | JGI IMG/M metagenome (GOLD analysis project Ga0208259, IMG submission 184618) | Freshwater microbial communities from Crystal Bog, Wisconsin, USA - CBH22May08 (SPAdes) | ecosystem: Environmental > Aquatic > Freshwater > Lake | place: Crystal Bog, Wisconsin, USA... | reverse complement strand
TCTATAGACAACGCCATGACCGAAATCACCCGCCTCACCGCCGCGCTGGAAAAGGCGGAGGCAAAGAACGCCGTTGCTGAGAAGATGGCAGGGATCATCAAAGAAGCCCACGAATACTTGGTTCACGGCGGCTACCTTGGCCAAGACGCTGGGCTGATCTGGCAGACCGAACAGGTCTGGGAAGAATGGAAAGGACTGACCGATGACAGTTGAGCGATGCTCTCTGTGCAAGCAGCCTATTCGACCACCTGCCAAACAGGCGCGAACCTGCTTTGACTGCGGGAAGTGCATGAGCAACCACGACAAATGGACACTGCAAGACCGCAACGGGATCAGCACCCCCGTTCACCGAGACTGTGCCCACCCCTCTAGCTACCCGAAAGGACTGACCGATGGAGAGTGAGTTGAAGCCGGGCCCGAACCCTTGGTGTGAGGCTGCCGAACGCGATGGGGATTTTTCACCTCTCGCCCATCGCGTTCAGTTTGGGAATTGGCTAGTGTCGTGTTCAAGCTGCTGTATGCGGGGGCCCACAAAGGCAACTGAAGCTGAAGCCATCGCCGCGTGGAACCAGCGCCCCACCCCACCCGCCGACAAGCCCGCGCAGAGCGGGGGGTATTCAGCCTATAGCGCACCCAAAAGCGTTGTGGATGCCGCTGCTAATGCCATCGCCGCAAACCGCGCCCTCACCGAACGGCTGCGGGTGGCGGAGGAGGAGAACGAGCGTTTCAGGGACGCGCTTCTCAACATCAACGGGGCAGTGGACACAATCGACGGCGCGCAAGACATCGCCCGCAGTGATATTAGTATCTGTGCCAATAACATTCTTGGCTGTTACTATAATCATCCAAGCGAAGCCAGTGATGAAGAGTTTTATATTGTAAGGAATAGTGTTAATCATGCTCTGAGTAATCTGGAGTATATTCGACAAAATTATTAAAAATCTTGTTGACATAAATCGCGAATCATATTAAAACATATTCATCGACAACAAAACTTTGAAAGGAATTTATTTTGGCGCACGAAATTGAGATTCTTGATGGTCAGGTTCAGATGGCCTTCACTGGTGATCGTAATGAGATTTGGCACGAACTCGGAACTCAGGTTGCACCTGATCTGACTCCGCAACAAATGATGGAAGCAGCAGGACTCGACTGGGAAGTTAAGAAGACTCCTCTTTATACTCGTCATGCTGGCGATCATATTAAGATTACTAATCGTTATGCACTGACTCGGACTAGCGATGGAAAGGTGTTGGACATTGTTGGTGGTGATAACTGGAATCCTACTCAGAATATCGAAGCGTTTGAATTCTTTAATGACTTCGTAGCCGCTGGAAACTGTTCAATGGACACCGCTGGATCGCTTCATGGTGGTCAAATTATTTGGGCTAATGCCAAGATTAACGAATCAATCGAAGTGGTAAAGGGTGATGTGATTGAAGGTTATCTGCTCTTTTCTAATCCACACAAGTATGGAAAGGCGATTGATATTCGATCTACCAACACCAGAACTGTATGCAATAATACCTTGACTATGGCTCTTGCTGGCAATACAAAGCACAATTATCGAGTCGATCATCGTCAAAAGTTTAATCCTGATGAGGCAAAGATGGCTATTGGTATTGCCAAGGATAAGCTGATGAAGTATAAGGAAATGGGACAGTATCTTGCTTCTAAGCGGTATAAGAATGAGGATATTGTTGAGTATTTCAATCGCGTATTTGATTGCAAGAATGCCAAGGCAGATGAAGGTGGCTTTGGTTCTCGTCCTGCCCGAATCGCGGCTGAACAACTAGAGACTCAGGCTGGTGCAGAATATGGTGAAGGGACATTTTGGCAGATTTTTAATTCCTTGACGTATTTTACGAATCATATTCAGGGACGTTCTGATGATAACCGACTGAACTCTGTCTGGTTTGGCACAAACGTCGAACGCAATATCAAGGCATTGAATACTGCAATGGAAATGGCTGAAATGGCCTGATAAAGTTAGTTTACTCCCCAACTGAGGAAGCCCGTAAAAAGGCTTCCTCTTTTTTTGTCTTGACACGAATCGAATCATGATCTAAAAACGAATCATAACTGATAGGAGATTGATTATGAAAGATGTTCAGATTCTAAACACACCCGGTCAATCAAAGATGCTTGACTATTATGTTAATATCTATAAGGATGATGTTTTTGTTGAATGTCATCGATTCCAGAATTGGAGCGGAACCGCTACCCAAGAGTCAGTTATGGATATGAGGCGATATACCTATAAGCCTGAGGATGGTTATCGGCTGGAATTGTAATTAAAAATAATTATTGACAATCTAAACGAATCATTCTAAAAGCAATTTATCGAAACGATATAGGAGATTTGAAATGCCAAACTGGTGCAACAATGTAGTGACCTTTCGCCACGAGAATCCTGAAATGATTGCCAAGGCCATCGAAGGGTTTGGTAAGGGAGAATTGCTCAACACTTTTATCCCTGTTGCTCAAGAATTACTTGACACTGTGGCTGGTGGCGTTGCTGATGATAAGCGCGAAGTGCATGAGGCACAAAAGGCTTCCAATATCGAAAAGTATGGTTACAAAGATTGGTATGATTTTTGTGTTGCCGAATGGGGAACTAAATGGGATATTGGTGATGCTGGTGGTATTGCCGATTATAGCCAGAATGAATTGCTTGTAAATTTTGATTCGGCATGGTCTCCCCCTATAGGTGCTTATGATAAGCTGATGGAACTTGGCTTTGAGATTGAAGCATATTACTATGAACCCGGCATGGGATTCTGTGGTATCTGGCAGGATGGTAGCGATTGTTATTATGATATTCCCGAAAATGCAGATGATGTCGCCAAAGTGATTCCGGATGCATTGGATGATTTATTTTGCATTAGCGAAAATATGGCTGAATGGGAATCGGATAACGCTTGACACGAATCGAATCATGATCTAAAAACGAATCATCACTAATACACTAAGGAGAATTATTGTGGGTTATACAACCGAATTTGATGGCAGCGTCTCGATCAATCCGCCGCTGAATCCTGCTGAGATTGCATATCTGAATAAGTTTGTTGACATCCGTCACATGAAGCGCACCAAGGGGCCATATTTTGTTGAGGTTAGTGATGATGATATTATTGATTATAATCGGCCTGATGAAAGCCAGCCCGGTCTCTGGTGTCAGTGGATTGTGAACGAATCTGGCACTGAAATTGAATGGGATGGTGGCGAAAAGTTTTATTCATCTGATGAATGGATGGAATATATCATTGACCATTTTCTAAAGCCTAATGCCATTGCATCTAAGTCTGGTGATTCGCAATTCAAGGATTTTACCTTTGACCATGTTGTAAATGGTGAAATTCGTGCCTCTGGTGAAGAAAATGATGATCGCTGGACTCTGGTTGTGGATAACAATAATGTCACAACTCGACAGGCTCAAATTATTTGGTGATGAATCATTGACAAAGGAATTCGATTATGTTTAATGTGATTATGACTGGTGACAAATATCGAATCACCTATAAGGGAGTTCCTTTGGATTTGCACTATGCTCATAAGCACCATGCACAAAATTATGTCAACATGATGAATAAGAGGCTTGCAAAGTAAAGCGAATCTGTATAATGTAGCCGACGAATTGTTGAGGAGAATCATTATGACAATTTCTAAAATCATTCCGGTTTGTGGGCATTGTGCTAGTAAGGATGTTTATTTTGATGCTTATGCGGTGTGGGATGTAGATAAGCAAGATTATGAATTGGTCACTGCGTTTGATAATGTCACTTGCAAAGCATGTGGAAAGGATTCCAAATATGCCGATTGGATTGAACTTGACACTGGCAACGAATCGGCATAGAAGGGTTGCATAGTAGCTAAGGAGATTAACAATGCTGAATATCACTGAGACTCTCTCCAACACTAGGTATAATGATATTAGTTCTGTATATGCTGAATTGGTGGAACCTATTGTAACCATAAATGAACGTGGTGAATTCACTAAAACGTGGGAATCTTTTTCTTGCTTTAGTTATGATTATCAGGTAGGCAAGGAACGTGAGTTTATTGAGGCTCTTGACAGGGACAATCCCGGCAAGTATAAGAGTTATCGAATCGCTTGGACTGATTCTAACTAAGGAATTAATTATGGTTTATATTGAAAACCCCGATAATGTCTCTAGTAATGCCTATGTCTATAGTAATGCCTATGTCTATGGTGATGCTACTATCTATGGTAATGCTGTGGTCTATGGTGATGCTGTGGTCTATGGTGATGCTGTGGTCTCTGGCAATGCTAGGGTCTATGGTGATGCTAGGGTCTATGGTAATGCTGATATTCAATCGAATGATGATTGGTTTAGTTTCATTTATCAAGGCAAGACTCTAACTGGTTATAGGTCAAGGAACAAACTTGGTTATGAACTGAATGTTAATGGCCATTCTATTGATCTTGATTCGCTTAGTGATGGGTTTGATATTGTGGTAAACAATCTTATTAAGAAGTTTACTAAAACAGAATCCATTAAGGAATTGACTGTGGCTGAAATTGAGGCAGCACTAGGTCACAAGGTCAAGATTGTAAAATAATCATTTGACAATCTAAGCGAATCACTATAGAGCCTGATTATCGAAACGATATAGGAGCGAATCATGATTTTGTATCAAGGCCCTTCCATGCTGGATGGTAAGCCGATTGTGGTAATTGCTACCGGATTTGCTAAGGCCAGTCAGAATAGCAAGACTGGTGCAATGATTCAGACGTATATTATTCGTTCTGATATTAGTCCTATTGATGCTAATCGCACTAATGAGGATTTTTCGATTTGCGGTAATTGTGTTCATAAGGGTGATATGGGCAAGAATCGGTCTTGTTATGTGACTCTTATTCATGGCCCTCTGGGTGTGTGGAAAGCATTTAATCGCGGCATTTATCCTGCTATTGACATTGATAAGTTTGCTGGAAAGACGATTCGCGTAGGAAGTTATGGTGATCCTGCTGCTGTGCCTATGGAAATTTGGCAAAAGATTTTATCTAAGGCGGCAGGCTGGACTGGATACACTCACCAATGGAAAACCATTGACAAGAAATGGTCTAAGCTGGTAATGGCTAGTGCAGATTCGATTGATGATTCGATTGCCGCAATGGCTAAGGGATATCGCACCTTTCGAGTCTCTGCTAATGCTGATCCTGTTAAGAAAATGGAAGTAATTTGTCCGGCAAGTGAGGAAATGGGCAAGAAAACTAATTGCCTATCCTGCAAAGCTTGCATGGGAACTAGCGGTAAGGCCAAAGTTTCTATTGTAATCCCTGCACATGGCACTGGCAAGAAATATGTTGAAATGGATGCTTGACACTGAAAGCGAATCAGTCTAATATCATTTCATAGTAACAAAGGATGGTTTGACATGAACGTAGGTATTCAGATTGAAGTCGAGTCGGGTAATTTGTGGGTAGTCGCTGATTCTCCAGAGGATCAAATTGAGATTAAAGAATCTCTTGACAAGAATGGATTTTGGTCTACTATGGCAGAGATATTTGAGCCATATTCATGCAATGGTTCATTTACGCCTTTTGATGCTGGTGGTGCTAATCCTTTTGTGGGATTGACTAATGCGCCTTGCATCGCTGAGTCTATGGATTACCTTGATAATGGTGACAGTAAAATTGAGGGCCGATTCTGGTATTATCCAGACTATATGATTCGTTGCCCATTGGAAGAATTGGCAGAGACTGGATCAGTTAGATTTTATTTGGCTTGACACTGAAAGCGAATCAGTCTAAAAACGAAACATAACTGGTAAGGAATTAATTATGGCTTATATTGAAACCCCCGATAATGTCTCTGGTAATGCTAAGGTCTATGGTGGTGCTATGGTCTCTCGTAATGCTAAGGTCTATGGTGATGCTATTGTCTATGGTGATGCTAGTGTCTATGGTAATGCTATGGTCTATGGTGATGCTATTGTCTATGGTAATGCTATGGTCTATGGTAATGCTGATATTCAATCGAATGATGATTGGTTCAGTTTGATCTATCAGAAAAAGACTCTAACTGGTTATAGGTCAAGGAACAAACTTGGTTATGAATTGAATGTTAATGGTCTTGGTGTTGCTATTGATGATCTGGAATCCGATGCAATTCCTTTTGTAAAGAGTCTTATTAACAAATTTACCCCATTGACTAATCCGGAAAGGGAATCCATTGAAAAGATTATTAGTGATCTGGAAAAACAACTAGATGATGCTAAGAATAAACTAAATAGTCTATAGAGGATAAAGCCAATGGATAACTATATTGTATTGTATAAGAATATAGACAATCTACCCCTAGACATTCCTCTAGGATATAGTTTCATGGCAGAGGATAGCGACCATGCAGTAGAACAATTTTTAGACGCTGAACCTAACGCGATTGTTATTTGGACATATAAAGGCAATGACTATATGGAAGCATTAGACGATTGGATGATTTGTTCTATAGAGGATAGCGATTGATAGATCAATCCAGCGAATAGTCTAAGATTTTTCCTACAGATATGCTAGACTGATAGGATTTTTCTTAGACTGATCTAAGATTTTTCCTAGACGGCTCCATGCCACACACTAAATTGCCTAAAAAATAGGCACAAAATGAAATGTAGAAAAAAGCTAAAAAAAACAGGGTTGTTGTGCATTGATCGAATCTTGTTGACATAGAAAACGAATCGGGATATAAAGGCTGTATCGAAAGCAAATAGGGATAAAACGATGCTGATTCATTCGGAAAATGTTGGCGAATTTGAGATTAAATTTTATGCCTTGCCAGAGGATATGAATCCTAGAGATTGCTTTGATTCTGGTGAAGAATATCGTGAACAAGATGAAGATTTGTTTGACAAGATCGAATCAGGCTATTATGATTGGTTTATATCTAGGGTAACAGCCAGCAAAAATGGAATCGAATTGGCTTCAGATTGTCTTGGCGGTTGCTGCTATGAATCTGCAATGGAATTTGTGACAGAAAACGATTATTATTCAGATATGATTCAGACAGTTATTCAAGAGGCAAAAGAAACAATCAAAAAACTTACAGAGCCTCTTGACTCCTGATCTGAATCGGTCTAGGATAAATCCATAATCAACTTGGAGGTAAGACGATGCAAACCTATTCCATTTATTCCGCCGATGAAATTGCGCCTAATCGTGACAAGACTCGCGGATATTATGCAAAGCAAAAGGCTATTGCAAAGCGGAATCAGAGGCAGAATAAGCAACTAGTCTATGATAGTTTTCTAACTGAAAACTAATTTGCTCCCTAACTAAGGCAGATTCCGAGGCTATGCCAACGAGTCTGCCTATTTTTTTATGATATTATGCAATTATCTGTGGATAACTTTGATTTTGATCTTGACATAGTTTGAATCTATGATATACTCATAATATGGGGTTGAACTATATCTAAACTAAACTAAAACGAATCAGTTAATGCGAAGCAAATTGCGAAGCAATTCCACCTAGATATAGATTAGATTGTTCTTGACTCCTGATCCGAATCGGTCTAAAACATATCTATCGAAACGCTGATGCAAACCTAAAGGAATTGAAAATGTTTTTTGTTATTGACAATCAATTCAATAGCAATCTTATTGGGCAATTCTTTACGAATCCGCCTAGTTATTGTTGCGTGATTTTTATTGAAAAAAGCATTTGACACGAATCGAATCGTCTGCTAGTTTCTAATCATCGAAACAAGGAATTTAAGATGGAATATAACGGCTGGACAAATCGCAATACTTGGCTGGTTAATATCTGGTTTGGAGATTCTTTTGCCGATATGGCTTCGGAGGGTGAAAAGATTGATTCGGACTATATCGAATCCTATGTGATGGATTATATCGAGGAACAAATTGGCGGCTTTACTGGATTCGTCGCTGATTTGATTGATTTTTCCGGCATTAATTGGGAAGAATTGGCCTCCCATTATGAACCTAATGCAGAGGAATAAATCTAGTTTGTTTTTTCTTTAAGAATAGCCACTAAGTCATTGATTCCATTGGCTTTTTTGGCTATTTTCTAAAAAACAGCATCGATTCTCAGGCCCTTGGTGGTATAGGACTACGACTCTTGTAAATGAATGTAGACAAATTATTCAAAAAGGCCCGAAAATGCTGGATTTTAGCTAAAAAGAAACTAAAATTTAATGGCTGAAAAATGCCCGTAAATGCTGGATTTTGTAAATTCCTTTCCGTTTGGATATATCAAGATCAAAGATTTAAGAATCTCTTGAGAATATCTTGACGTTGATTGCGAATCAGTATAAAAGCAATTCACTGGAAACGACAAAGGATTGAAAAAATGCATAAAACCATTGAAGCCAAGAAATTTATTTTTCATTCTGATCCCGGTCATGGCTGGCTGGCTGTAAAGATTAGTGATCTGACTGATGTGGGGATTGACATTAGGGATATTAGTGGATATAGCTATATGAAGGGCAAGACAGTCTATTTGGAAGAAGATTGTGATGCCAGTCTTTTCATTGAAAAATATATCAATCGCTATGAAAAGAAGCCGGAATATCGTGAGTCGTATCGTGATCGCAGCCCGATTCGTTCATATGGTATGATAAAGATTGCAGCATAGGGGATTGACTAGGGAAACGAATCGGGTTATCTAATGGTTATTGGAAGCAACTAGGAGATTCGTTATGTTAGCATATATCGATTCTTTCGCTGGACTCATCGCTTGCAAAGTAATTTCAATCGAGGAGTCGCCTAATCGAGTCCGATATGTTAAGGTGAAAATTACGAGTCGGAGGCATGAATCAATCGGCTATAAATGTGGTTCGATTCATGAATTTACGAGTCGGATTATTGTGCCACGCGATAAGATTCTGCAAAGAAAATATAAAACCATGATTTTGCCTTATGATTTGGCAAATTATATGCCTATTCAATTATCGCTTGACACGAATCGCTGATTCGATTATTGATTGATTATCAAAACTCTGCTAAGGAATCAGCCATGAATAGCTATAAGATTGAATATACCGATACTTTTGGTGGAGATGCAAACTATTGTTGGCTGAAGCGCGCCAAGATTCATATGCCAGAATTGACTCATTATGGGTATGATGGTGGCACGAATTATGGCAAGGCAAATCGAATCTTTGAGCGGGAACTAATGCGAAAAGCAAAGGCCGCAATGGGATTGACAGGAGTCAGAGGCAAGAAGGAATCTTATGGGGATTCGATTGTCTTTAGGCCGTATGGGTATAACACGATTCTCTTTATCAATTATGATTATGAATCTTGACCGAATCAAATTGATTCGCTATTGATAGGAAATAGGGGAGGCAATCCGGCTTCCCCTTAACAAACTGGAATTGATTATGACTCGCAAAGATTACATCTTTATTGCGGATATTGTTTGCTCGATTCCTCAAAAGGCAATCCGCTTTGATGTGGCAAGTCAATTTGCCAGCAAGCTTAGGGCAGACAATAGCCGATTCGATGAAGATCGATTCATGAAAGCTTGCGATTGCCTTGATTGGCTGGAATTGGCCTAAAATTAGGGCTTGCGAATCGGCTTTGGTTATGCGATAAGAATAGGGCAGGGCAGACAATCTGGTTTGATCCCTGTCTGATATACCTAAGGGGAATCTATTATGACTCGTTCTCTTTCCACTATTGCCCGTGAAATTTACCGCACTTGGCCCAAAGTAAACTATGCTGCCAAGCCATATCTGGATGCAATGGCGACTCTGGATTCTGTTAATGACTCTTACTATTACGACTCTGGCAAGTCTGTTGTTTTGTATTTTCTAGCTAATGCCGGAACGTGGCGAGGGGAAGATGCAAAGCGGATTAAGGCGGAATTAAAAGCCCTCTAGAATCCCCTCCCATACCTGCTAGGGTGATTTGTATCTCTAGCAGGTATGGGGACTAGGCAATTCTGGCAAGGCCCTTAAAGGGGCTTACAGTCCAAAAATGGACTAGGTGAGAATCTGCAATAATCTGTGGAAAACTGGTGAAAACTATTTTTGACTATTGCGAATCAGTAAAATGTGTGATATACTGTCTTTTAAGGTTCCATATAGGGGACGTTAAGGTTCCATATGGATCCCTTTTCGCCTTATCCCGATTTATTCTGGGTCCCATTTAAGGTTCCATATTAGGATCTTTTTGTTTTTCTATAGGATCCCTATTTTATTATTCGGCTTTACTCTTCTCTTTTCTATATGGTTCCATAGACTCAGAACTGTGGTTAGCACTGTGGTTAGCACTGTGGTTAGCACTGTGGTTAGCACTATATTCTAATTAGGATCCCTATCATAATATACCACAATCCTATCTGAATTTATTCTAAAGGGTTTTATATTATTTTATGGGTCCCCTACGGCTACGCGATTTTACTGTCTTTTAAGGTTCCATATTAGTAACTTTAAGGTTCCATATGGATCCCTTTGATCTATTCATAGACCTATGTTAATAAAGCCAATCCCTTAGAATGTGTAGATCCATTCATTAAGGTTAATACCTGATGTCCATTTTTAGCCCCATTAAAAGAAATATGAATCCATGGTAATTTGCTTCCAGTGGACTTATACTCTAGCAATAGTTGATCGAATACCACATTGGCTTTAATCCATTGTGCTATATTATAAATTCTCTGAACATTTCCCTGAGCACTTTTAAATTGCATATCTGCTGCCTGTCCTAAGTGGTGCTGAGATTTACTCGATCCACCGGGTACATTAAGTCCATTTGGTCTAAATCCACAAGTAACTACCAAATCTGGATATTGAGTAATAATAGGTTCCAGACAATTCTGTGCTAACAATTGAAGATTGCCTACTATCTGAGTGACCGATAATCCACATTGTGCCATGACAGGATGTTCTGAAGATGGACATGCACTTGATAATCTTGAAAGCATAAAATGATTTGATAGTTTCATATTCTCTGGAGCACTACTTCCAAGATTTCCTATAGTTGGATTTGTGAAGGATGCTTTGGTATTACCCGGAGCACCACTATCTGTTCCACCTACTGTTGGTGTAGCATTTAATTCGTCTTTGCTTATCATACCATTCTCTAATCCATGCTTAATAGCAGCGGCAGCAGCCTGTGGATCATCATCAGCATCCTCCAATAGTTTATCTGGATTGGTGCTATATGCAATTCCTGATCCTTTAGCTTCCGCCGCTGGATTAGCATCATATTTTGTTGCTGCAGTTGGCGTCTGTGATCCTGTTCCAGTTATTGGAGTCACATTTCCTCCCTGTGGATCTACTCCAGTTAGATTTGTCTGATTATTGAAATTAGCTGTCGATCCCATCTCAATAGATGATCCGCCAATTGCTGTATATCCGGTTGGTAACAGATTTAGATTACCACCCGCAGTTTCATTAAAATCTCCTGCCGAAGACATATTGATGTCGCCAGATGCGACCACAGAAAAATCATCCGAATTGACCACAAAAGTAGATCCTGTCTTGTTAGACGTAACCGCAGATGATTCTTGATTAATATTAGTGGCTTTGTTATTAAAGTCCCCCTTGGCCATCATATCAATATTACCAGCAGAATTCATAGAGAAATCACCAGCCTCTGCATCCATACAAATAGATCTGGCCTTTACTCTAAAATCTCCCTTGGATATCATATTAATACCAGCATCAGCATCTATTACTAAATGTCCACCAACCTTTAATGTGGCATCTCCAAGTATTCTTACCGAACACTTGCCCTGAATGATAACAATATTATCATGAGCTACAATAGTATAGTTATCGCCTACTACCTTATGAACAAGAGATCCGTCCTGATGCATCTCCTGATATGTACCACTCTTATGCTGAGTAAGTAATCTTTCGCTTCCCGGAGTATCATCAACCTCTATTAGATGGCCACCCTCTGTATTGTGTGCCTTATTATATGGATATTCAGATTTTCTTTCCTTCTGTGGCTCACCAGCAATTGGATTAGAAACTCTGGTCTCTGGATTGGCCACAGTCGGTTGATTCGGATTTACTGGATTTTTAGCCAATGGAATAGGCGTAATAAAAGCATTAGCACCTCCAGTATCTAAACTTAATACAGTATTAATCTTTGGAAATGTTGTGCAAGATACAATGCTGGTATTTGGCATCTCCATTCCAAGAATTAAATCTGAATATGTCGGGGGAGAAGTATTAGAAGAACCAGAAGATCCTCCTAATAGATCACTGACTGCACTCCCAAGAATACCAGATACTTCACTGGCCGCTCCAGATAAAAAGCTGGAAATTGCTGCTAATGGATCACTACTACTTCCAAATGCCACATCAACCACCTGATTGGTTGCATTTAATTGGTTGAAGTAATTCTGAAAAACTAAAGTGTCAGAGATAAAATTAATGGTGACATCAGCAATCACTTCGGCCAGAGATATTAAATCGTCCGAACTAATATCACCATTAGCAATTAATAATGCAGTGTTTGGTGAGGATATGAAATCTGAAAGACCAGTTAGTAAATTTAGCTTGGCCGCAGGAAAATCTACATTCGTTCCAGATACATCTGTTTCATATACAATAAATCCAGATGTCGGATGAGAAACTATTGCACTAAATCCACCGCTATCTGCACCATATATTAAAGTAATCGATCTAAAGGTCTTTACCACATTTTTTGGAGATTGAATAGTTGAACTAGTCAAAGGAACAATGTTGCTGTTTCCAACTAAAGGCTCTGTAGATGTGGAATATGGAAGAGTATTTGCGGGCGGTGTAGCAATACCTACACCTGTAGTTGTTGGATCATTTCCATTATAGGTCGAAGTTGCAATGGTTCCACTATATGCTTTACTAAAAATATCCTGATCATCAGACATAATATATCCTTTATTTCGGTGGTGCTTTTGTGCCAGTTTGTGGTTTCTGTTGTGCTACAATTGGACCACCAGTACCATTGCTACCGCTCTGGAGACCGTTTAATATCTGTTTTGCATAAGATACTCTAGCATCCAAATGATCTCTACCACCACTCTTGGCGGGTCTCTCTGCTACTGCCATCCAATATGCAGTAGCGCCCTCAACTGTAGCACAATCATATGTCCCGTTCCAGCAATATGGATTGCCACGAAATTTCTCATTAACAGTAATCTTATTTCCAGAAGTTAGATTTTTCATATAAGATTGCATCTGTCTATCTTGTGCTAACCATTGAGCAAGAAATCCAGATTGCGCTTGATATGATGATGGATCTAGTTTATATTGATCACAATAATTTAGAAACAAAGTATAATTACCTTTGTTTGGTGCGGTGTCTGTCCATTGTGCCCAACCATACCCCTTACGAGAAGTTCCTCTTGGCCAAGGGGTAGTATCATTTGAACTTCCCTCTCTAATGGCTCTAAGGCCGGATTCATGAGCTAAATTGCCTGTAATAGCAGCAGCCATATGTGGTTTCATTGAAGAACCAAATCTTGATAGAAGTATCTTAGATGCGGCAGTTCCTTTCTGCACAACAGATCCAGATACTGGAATATTTGCAGGAGGAGGTACACTTGTCATATCTGGCTGACCAGTAGCCCCATCACCACCAGCACCAAAGTGGCCAGTTCCTCCAGACATGGTTCCAAAGAACATGGGAATCTGTCTATCAATCCCATCAGCAAAAAATCCAACCACAATAGATCCGGGAAGAACTCCAACCGGAGCATGTCCAACTCCGCTGGTCATAGCAGAGTTGATTGGCATAATAGGAAAGGCCCATGGGAGATCATGTGTGGCAACCAAATTGGTATCATCTGGATGTAATCCAAATATTCTTACCTGAACTCTTCCTAGCTGAAGAGGATCATCTCTGCTCTCTACTTTACCAAAAAAGAAGAAAGATTTATCTAGTCCAAAGAAATGTGGATTTGACTCAGTCATTATCATATTATATTCCTATGATCTTCTTTAAGAACGATGCTATACCAGATGTATTCTGACCAGATGATGGATTGCCATCATCAGTTAAGCTTCTATTCGGTGTACTTAGATCAGATTTATATTGCTGAATTAGAGAATTATTATTTACTGGCTTCTCTGGTGTGTTTTTAGCCACATCTGTTGCTTGATTTTGTGCGCCAAATGCATTTTTATATACATCCATCTTAGCAGTATATGTTGTCTGTGTCAGTTGATGATTAATTGTACAAACCAAATAATATCCAGTTAATATTTCATCATTAGGAGAAACCTTCTGCGTATTGCCTTCACCAGCAGGAACATTTAATGATATTACATCACCAGCATTAATCATTGGATTGCCATATACACTGAGAGTATACATATTTTGAGCCAATCTAGTGAAGTATGATGCTCTAGATGGGTAAATTAAATCTAAATAATTGTCTTGTGATGTCTGAGAAAGATCCTTTGGAATAAGGAACATTCTATTATAACGTTGGTCTTTGTCATCTGTATCTGTAAGAATTTTAATAAAGTCTGGGGTGTTCTCATTAAAGGAGTGTCCAGAGAGATTTCCTAAAGTGACAGAATTTGCAGCGTTATTAGCAAATCTCCATCTGGTTGGAATCGTTTTCTGATTAATAAAGTCATATACAATTACATCAGATTCAAACATTCCTCGTTTGAGTTTCTCTACAGTATCAAAATAACTCTTATGGCTCATTGCCATTACAGTCTGAACTTCTCTCAAAGCAGTATTTTTAGATGGATCTACTGCATGAGGACTTTCAAAGTAATATTGAAAATCTGAACCAACAGAAAATCCTGCATCAGATGAAGTCTTTCCCCCACCAAGTTTATTTAATCCAGCAGTAATTAAAAATTCAATATCACAGAAGTTAAATCCTTTGAAGTTTTCAAAGAACAAATATGTGGCAGAATTAAATGTCTGATCTGCAATGGACCTTCTGGCTAAAAATTGTGCCGCTTGTAGTGGAGAAAGTCTAGGAATTACTACTTTTTGTAGACCTTTAGTTGTCTGTAGTTTATTTAGATTTTTAACCCTCTTGCCCTTAAATGGAGTTCCGGGTTTGTTGATGAACAAATAATCATTTAGTAATGACGTAACATTATCGCTATGCGCCTGACTATATGCCTTCATAACAACCGTAGACGCATCAATTAGATGCTCTTCGCTGGCAAAACTCAAAGTATATTCTTTGAGTGTATTATTTGGTTTGCTATCAATATTTGATATAGCATATACAGCAAATCTAAGACTAATTGGATCTCCCCTAAGATCAACTTGATAATCAATTTCAATAAATTCTTGACCACATACCAAAAACCCGTTTTCGCCGGGACTATTAGGCATTCCACCAATCATATTGACTGCATCTTTTATTTCCACAGAACCATAAAGAGTATTTTTAAAAATATCTTCAGTTATGCTAATAGCAATAACCATACTCGAAATATCTATTTTTTTGCTTCCATCGAAATTAGTCAAAACCACACTCATTTTTTTGAGTAGACCAACTTGTGTTTGTGATTCAGCCATTCATTAAACTCTTTAGTTGAGATAATATATCATGTTTTAGGGTGCTGTCTATAAGAACTATGTTTTTCTTTGCGTCATTTAATTCTGTTTCATAATCATATGCATATACAGGGAAATAATCAATTTCATCATCAATTGCAGCATATGATTCTGGTGTAATACGAATATCAGTATTACTCAACACCAAACTATATCCGGGACCTTGGACATTTGATACATCTGTATTATCATATGAGACATATGAAGTTGTTGGATTTTTTCTATAAAAAACAATTTCAGATTGTGCCTGTTCAACCGAACCATACTTTAATGTTATAAAATTATCAAACTGATTTAAAGTTTTTGGCCATTGAGTATATGGATCAATAATATTATTTGAAAAATATACCAACCAATCAAATGCGGAATCACCATAATACCAATATGCGATTGCATCTGCTCTTTCACCGTCTTTGACTGTATATGGATAGAATATACTAGAATTTTGTTGCAGTTTTTGATAAAATGCAACCCTAAGAGTAATATTAGGAATATTCAATCCAAAATAATTGGTACTTGGAAAGTTAGAGAAATAACTTATAGCCATCAGAAGTTTGCTCCTGTAGATATATCTTCACTGGTAACAATGCCTCTTTCTCTAAACTTTATTTTAAGTTCAATCTCTACTGGATTATTAGTTCCTTGAAAAAACGCAGCATGGCTTCCACCCTGATAATTAACTTGGATATCTGTGATAAACATACCCTGTTTGTTGAATGTAAGGACAGAATCGTTTGTTGGTCCTTTTAGAAAGCAAAATGCAACCTTAGGATATGTTAAAGCATAATTACCACTAAGTTCTCTAGACGGTAATGCCCCGGACTTTAGTTTTCTTATAATCGACATTAATTGATTAGATTCTCCAGCATTTTCTGGAATAAACTTCCATGAAAATTCATGCTCTCTTAAAGGAACTCCTTGAAACAATAAGGCAAGGTTTGGATTATCTACTCTACCACTAGCAAGACTGGCAGCAGCCCTTGATTGTTGTGGATTAGCCCCCGCCTTATCGCCAAGCGAAGCAGCACCTGCGCTAAACATATCTCTTAGATCTTTTATTAGGGTGCCAGAAATTGCGGTGCCAACCATACCAGCCAAACCACCTGTAGCATAACTAGACACCACAGCACCCACTGCACCGAGTTCAGTATCTTTATATTTGATAGAAAAATTATCTTCCAGTCCTTTAATGGGCATAGGAAAGTGAAAATAATCTCCTCCACCATACATGTTGGCAGTCATGGATACTGCTGGAATATAATCCATTAAAGCAATAGAAAAGAAGTTAGGAGAATTGCCAATGTCCTTTGGAAAGGAAGTGGATTTTCCTGTTCCCCCTACTCTAAGATTACGGATTATTTCTGGTTGACCTGTAGGCATTTCCCACCCTATTTCTATAAATAGTTATTCTTCTATTTATAACGGATTTATTATGAGCAAGTATCATCAAGGAATATTCACTCCAAAAAACCCAGAGAAATACATAGGGAATGTTAATAAAATTTTTTATAGATCTAGCTGGGAAAGATCCGTGTTTTATAGAATGGACCAAGATCCCGGAATAATTAAGTGGGCCTCAGAGGAATTCGGTGTGCCATATCTAAGTCCAGTAGATTATCGTACACATATTTACTATCCTGATCTGTATTTAGAAAATATACACGGAGAAAAATTTGTACTTGAAATAAAACCGGATATACAAACCAGACCGCCAGCTAAAAGATCTAGGAATACCAAAAGATATATCACTGAAGTAAAAACTTTTGCGATAAATACATCTAAGTGGAATGCTGCTGAAAAATTCTGTAAAGAAAGAGGGTGGCAGTTTAAAGTTGTTACCGAGAAAGAGCTTGGAATTAAATGGTAGATACGAGAAAACTATACGACCTTACTGCTCAGGAAAAGGAACATCTTCGTAAACTTGGGTTTACTGAGCAAGGTATCGGCTATGCCAAGCCTAATGGAAGTCCTGCTAAAAAAGAAGACATCTTTAAAGCATTAAAGACTCCAATTACTGCCGGTTCTACAACTACTCAGAATTATATATTCTCAAAGATACTAACTCGTGCTGCTGAACAGAGAATTATTCCTAACAAAACCGCAGAAGCTAGAAAATGGTTTCGAGATAAGGCACAGAACTATCGTGGCAATAGAATACAAAGGGATAACTTATTCCAAAATTCCATAACTACAAATAATGCAAGTCCAGCTAATCCCGGAAGAATGTTTATGTTTTCTTATGATGCAAAAACAAAAGAAAAACTACCTTATTGGGACGCATTTCCACTTATCTTTATGGTAGGCCCTGCAGCAGGAGGGTTTTATGGTATCAATCTCCACTATTTACCTCCTGTATTAAGAGCAAAGTTGATGGATGCATTATACACCATCACAAATAACCAAAGATATGACGATACAACTAAAATTAAACTATCATATCAAGTATTAAAGAGCACCTCTAATTTGGGTTTATTTAAACCATGCTTTAAACACTATCTTTCAAGCCATGTTAAAAGCAAGTTTATCTTGGTTCCAGCATCTGAATGGGACATAGCACTAATGCTTCCACTGCAAAAATGGGTTGGTGCGACATCGGAAAAGGTTTGGGAAGATTCAAAAAAGATGGTTGGGGGATAATTCATGCCTTTTAATATACACGAGTTCCTATCTGCTATTCCTAATGAGTTGGCTCGTGAAGCACATTTCCAAATGTCTTTCACACTACCGAGCACAATTAAAGCTGATGTTAAACAATTATCAATCTTATGCACTGCAGCATCTTTACCAACTAGGCAAGCAGAAGTTGCATCTGTAAGAAGATATGGTCAAGGTATCACTAATCCATATGTTATGGGAATGAATTTTAGTCCTCTAGATGTTACTTTTTATTGTGATGCCAAAGGCACAACAATTTCTGCAATTCAAAGTTGGATGGATAGTATGCTTAATCTAAAAGATTCCGGAAATCTTATGCTGGTGCAATATAAAGATTCATATAAATCAGATATTTCTTTATCACACTTTGATTCACTCGGCAATACTATAAGTCAATATACCTTTATAGATGCATTTCCAGTATCATTTGGTCCTGTAAACTTTAGCTGGGCGTCTCATAATAGCTTGGTTCTCATTCCGGCATCATTTATATACACCAACTACACATCCACAACAGGATCTGGACAGACTATATCCAATCTTTCTACTTCAAATCAACCAGCAAAGGTAACAAACATACCAGTTACCGGAAATGTCCCAAAATAATGAGAGGAATATAAAATGAAGTTGCCTACGATTGATCATCCTACTTTTGAGATTAAATTGATATCTATTAATTCTCCAGTAAAATATAGACCTTTTACTGTACGAGAAGAAAAGATAATGTTGATTGCCGAAGAAAGTAAAGATTCAAAAGATATCATGAATGCAATAAAGCAAGTTATTAACAACTGTTGTATTTCTGATATTGATGTGGATAAACTGCCATTATTCGATATCGAGCATATGATAATTCAACTTAGATCAAAATCTGTATCTAATATTTCAACACTTCGATATCGTGATAAAGAAGATGGCCAAGTAAGATCCTTTGATATTGATTTGGATACCATTAAGCCAGTAATATCAAATAATCATAGCACTACAGTTAAAATTGATGAAAAGACAGTTCTGACTTTTAAATATCCAACTATGGAAATGCTCGGTAAAATTAAATCCACTGAAGATGATGAAATTGAACTTGTTGCGGCATGTTTAGATTCGATTGTCTCTGGAGAAGATTTTTACGATACTTCCCTTTATACTATTGAAGAAAAAGTAGAATGGCTTGGAAACCTTGGTGGCAAATCATTCAATAAAATTAAAGAAACTTTTATTGATACTATGCCAAAAATACAACATGAACTAGAATATATCAACAATACTGGAAAAGAAGTGAAGATCGTTCTGGAGGGCTATCGCGATTTTTTTTAATGGTGCTGAGTCATAATACTTTATTGAACTATTATTATTTAATGTTTAATTTGGCCCAGCATCATAATTATTCTATAACAGAGATTGAATCTCTAATGCCCTTCGAACGTGATATTTATGTTGGTTTGTTACAAAAACATATTGCAGATAAAATTGCTAAGATGGAGAGCAGGTAGTGGCTGGAAGAAAAATATATATTGTATCATTTCCGGGACAAAAACCAGAACGTTATGTTAAAGACATAAATGGTGACTGGTGGACTTTATCTGAAAAAAATACACCGAAACCGGCTGATAAAAAATTATATAACTTTATAAATGCGGTAGCTAAAGCGCAAGATGCAGAAGATGCCAAAGAGGCTGAAGAATCATCTGAAAAAGTAAGTCCGCTATCATCTGCTATGCTTGATGTCGGTGATCAAGAATCCTTGCAACCTGAAGATAAATTAGAAACACCGACCAAACCAGAGTTAACTAAACAACCATCAATAGATCCTGTAAAATTATTAGAACCTCCTCCATGGCCAAGAGGCGGTAATTGGCCAAATCCTAAAGAAGAATCTGTAGAACAGAAACCAAGACCTCCGTTACCAAAGGCACCAGAGCCAAATCCTAATCCAACCTTTAATAAGATTGATGATTGGAATTTGCCATTCACAGATGAATATAATAAAAAGGCCAAAGAAAAACTAAATGCTGCTGCCAAATATACTAGAGAAGAAATTATTCCCGGTAGCAACACTAATAAGTTTATTCTAAACCCTCTTAAGAAGCTAAAAGAAAGGTTTGGTCCTAAAGATCCATGGAGAGAATCTCTAGATAAGTTATCTGATTTAGATGAAAAAGAAATCGATATTATAAAATCTAGAGGGGTTGCAAAGGCGTCTGAAAAGGATTTCTCTTATCGTAAAGAGGGGAAGCCACTTTCTAAAGAACAAATACTTAAAGAACTACAGACTCATTATGGTGC
>Ga0208259_1000218_pt1 | contig 20561 bp, 14 predicted proteins | sample CryBogCBH22May08_FD_184618 | JGI IMG/M metagenome (GOLD analysis project Ga0208259, IMG submission 184618) | Freshwater microbial communities from Crystal Bog, Wisconsin, USA - CBH22May08 (SPAdes) | ecosystem: Environmental > Aquatic > Freshwater > Lake | place: Crystal Bog, Wisconsin, USA... | reverse complement strand
ATTTGGGCAAAATCCTCCGACAAACAATCAGCCGCACTCAAACCAAGTGACTGTGCCGCTTCTGTGCTATAAGCCACCAAGCGGGGTTGGCTAACAGGGGTGGGAGTTACGTACGAATAGCACGCCGAGTAGACTTGTCGCCGATAATTGTCGGTTTCAGGGTCGCCCGGCAGTTCGCTTACAAAGCGGTTGTCAAAAGTTAGCTGGTCAAGTGGGGTGGTTGTTTTTGGAGGCATAATAGTGGTCAAATTCTTTGATGCATCAGTATGGCTAAAATAATCACATCGTCATAGCGGTATCCAGCACAATCACGCAGTCAATTCCCGTTCGTCAATCTGATGGATGGCACTCATGGGCATCTCTTGAAAAGTTTTCAAATGATGTACTTATACGGCTACGGATGTTTCCTAGAGAATAATGAAAAGGCTGCCATTTCTGGCATGTTTAAGTGCCACACCTCAACACATGGTTATGGATAATACGCAACCCTTTCATTTTCTGCAATGTTTGAATGTTGTCCTATCAGAACGACCGCATTAAAAATATCAACACATCGAACAGGATTTAGGGTAATGGTGGCGATCACCAGCTAAGCGCAGTGCAAATGAACCACAGGCTGGTTGTTTTGCCCTTTTTTTAGCTTTATTTATATCCCATTTATTGCCTTGATAACACAATACACTAAGTTATCTATGGAATTAAAATATAACAAAAAGATGGCATAAAAATTGCTTTTTAATAAAAAACCACTGATTTTTATAATACCACATCACCCTTTTAACACACTGCCCATGAAAGAAATACGCGCCTATATCCAACCCTATGTGCTTCGTGATTTGCTTGTACAGTTGTTGGAAACGCCCGGTTTTACGGGTGTCAGCGTGCTGGATTGTACGGGCATCGGGACAGAGAAACTTGCCACGATACATCAGTTTGATCCACTCTTTCCCAGAAAACGCATTGAAATGATCGTGCCTGATGAGCTGGTTGACATTATGGTGGCCATCATCGTCAGACATGCCCATACCGGTAATCCTAATGACGGCAGGATTTTTATCATGGATGTGCAACAGAGCATACAAATTAGCTCTTATTCGACACCGCCCCTAAAATCCTGAAAATATCTTGCGTGCCATTTTGTGCCAGTAATTGGTTGCGGGCAAACCCATTTCGATTGTTTTGCATTTAAATTCTTTAGATAAGGCTTATTTCAAATGATGTTACAGCAGTCCCCAACGACTGGAGGTGTCGCTATTTTACTCTGTGCCAGCCTATGGCTGGTGGGGTGCGGGCAAAAGGACAAGGATGAGGCCATTGTCAACAAGGCTGCGGCTGTTCCGACCGAAATTAATACCGACAGCAATGTAATTGAGGTCGCCAGACCGCAAGACTTTCCCCTGATAAAGGCTTCTAGCCGTATGGTTTCGCAAGAACTGTTGGTTAATGGCTCAATAGTGCCTGATGTCAGCCGTACCGTCTCTGTTAATGGCTTGGTCGGTGGGCGAATTGTGGAAATCCATGCACGTTTGGGCGACGCGGTCAAAAAAGGGCAATTATTGTTGAAAATCCATAGCCCCGACTTGGCCAACGCCGTTGCCGCCCTAAAGCAAGCCAAGGCCGATGAGCTACTGGCGCAGCGTATTTATGACCGCAGCCAATTCTTGTATGACCGCGGTGCCTCGGTGGCGCTGAAAGATGTGCAGGTGGCGGAAAACGCATTGGCAGATGCTAAGGCCAATACCGAAAACGCCATCACCCAAGTGTCCTTGTTAAATGGCAACCCCCAACACCCCTCCCCTTTTGTTGAGTTGCGCGCCCCCCTCTCAGGGGTGATTATTGAACAAAATGTCAGCCTAGGCACTGCCGCCAAATCCTTGGATGCCACCCCGAACCTATTCACCATTGCCGACCTTAGCCGTGTTTGGTTGCTGTGTGATGTTTACGAGAACAATCTTGCTCAAGTCCATTTGGGTGATACAGCCCAAATTCATTTGAACGCCTACCCCAATAGCCCATTGCAAGGCAAAGTGGTGAATATCTTTAGCCTGCTAGACCCCACTACCCGTAGTACTAAGGTGCGCATTGAGCTGGATAACAACAAAGGGATTTTACGCCCCGGCATGTTCGCCACGGCCCTGTTCGTTTCTAAAGACAAAATGCCGCAGGTTGTCATCCCTTCAACAGCCCTATTTAGGTTACACGATAAAGACTGGGCGTTTTTTCCTTTGGATGGCAACAAGTTCCGTATCACCGAAGTGCAAGCGGGGGCAACCAACAGCGATGGCAGTTTGCAGATAAGCTCCGGCCTGAAAGAGGGCGATACCCTGGTCAGCAATGCCTTACAGCTTTCCGCTGCCGCCAGTGCAGAAAACCCCACAGCGTTTGAAGAACAGCAACACAAGGTTTCACCATGATTCAGCGGATTGTTGATTTGGCACTGCGCGAAAAAGCGCTGGTGCTTTTTATTGGTTTTATCTTGTTAGTGGGTGGCGGCATTGCTTTCCACCGCTTACCTATTGAAGCTTACCCTGATGTTGCCAATAACTGGGTGCAGATCATCACCCAATGGCCAGGCCGTGCCGCCGAGGAAGTAGAGCAACAAGTAAGCGTGCCCATTGAGATTCAGGTTGCCGGTGTCCCCCACCTGACCAATCTGCGCTCCATTTCCATCTTCGGCCTGTCCGTTGTGACCCTGATTTTCGATGATGAATCGGATGATTTCATCAATCGGCAGCGGGTACTGGAGAAACTGACCCAAGTGAACGTCCCCAATGGGGTCAATCCGACCTTGGGGCCGGATTATAGTCCGGTCGGGCAAATTTACTGGTATACCCTTACCAGCAGCAATCCGGAAATTGATTTGATGGAACTGAAGGCCATCCAAGATTGGGAGCTGCCCAAGCGCTTGAAGAGTGTCCCCAATGTGGTGGATGTTTCAGGGTTCGGGGGGCTGACACGGGAATACCAAGTGCAGGTTGACCCCAACAAACTGATGAGTTATGGACTGAACATCACTGATGTCAATCAAGCCTTGGCTGCCAACAATATCAATGCGGGGGGCAGTTTTATCGAGCGAGGCAACCAGCAGATCAATATCCGCGAAGTGGGTTTGGTGCGCGATGTTGCTGACATAGCCGCCACCGTCGTGCAGGTACAGGGCACTACGCCTATCCGTGTCCGCGATGTCGCCACAGTGACCCAAGGCCCTAAAATACGTCTGGGGCAAATCGGTAAGACCATCCACCGTGAAAACGGACAGGTGATAGACGACAACGATGTCGTCGAAGGCATTGTGCTGCTCCGCAAAGGCGCACAATTTGATGCCACCATCAAAGCCATAGAGGACAAGGTGAAGGAACTCAATGACCAATACCTGCCGCCAGGCGTTAAAATTGTCCCGCATCTTGACCGCGGCGATTTGGTCAAATACACCTCCCATACCGTTCTGCATAACTTGACCGAAGGGATGCTGTTGGTGGTCGCCATACTGTTCCTGTTCCTGGGCAATATGCGCAGTGCCTTAATTGTTGCCTTGACCATTCCTTTTTCATTGTTGTTTGCCTCGATTTTCTTGGATTTGAGCAGCATTCCAGCCAACCTGTTATCACTGGGTGCGCTCGATTTTGGCATGGTGGTCGATGGTTCTGTCGTGATGGTGGAGAATATTTCACGACATCTGCAAATGCGGCGGGAGCAAAACAGGCCGATCAGTGAAGTGATTTCCCATGCCGTGCACGAAGTGCAACGCCCGGTGTTTTATGCCATAGGGATTATCATCACTTCTTATCTGCCCATTTTTACGCTGCAGCGGGTCGAAGGGAAACTGTTTCATCCCATGGCATGGACTGTCACCTTTGCTTTGCTCGGTGCACTGACCTTCTCCATGATAATGATTCCGGTGCTAGCCAGCTTTATCTTACGCAAAGGTGCTAAAGAGTGGCGTAATCCGGTGATGGAAGCGGTGATTAAAGCCTATCGTCGGGCTGTCACTTGGTGTATCGGGCATCATTGGATCACCCTCGGGGTAGCTGTTTGCGCATTGTCCGGCAGTATCTGGCTTTGGCAAGGCGGGGCTATCGGTTCAGAATTCCTGCCCCATCTTGACGAAGGGGCTATTTGGGTGCGTGGCACACTACCCTCCAGCACCGGCCCTACCGAGGCAGGGCACGTGGTGCGTGAGGCACGCGAAACCATGGCGCGCTATCCTGAAGTGACGCAAGTGGTGTCGCAGTTCGGGCGACCTGATGACGGCACCGATGTCACCGGATTTTTCAATACCGAGTATTTTGTGGATTTAAAACTGCACGATCAATGGCGCCCGCAGTTTAAGACCAAAGATCAGCTTATTGAGTCCCTGAATACGGACTTACAAAAAATACCCGGGGTTATCTGGAATTTTTCGCAACCCATTGCCGACAACATGGAGGAGGCGGTCAGCGGTGTCAAAGGCCAGTTGGCGGTCAAGCTCTACGGTAACGACCTTAAACAACTTGAACGCAGTGCCGACGAAATTGTTACGGTGATGCGTAAAATCAAGGGGGTTGCCGATCTAGGCGTGTTCCGTGTTATTGGTCAACCCAACATCAATGTCAAAGTGGACCGGGCAAAAACCGACCGCTTTGGCCTAAATATGACCGATGTGCAGGATGCAGTGGAAACCGCATTGGGTGGCCGTGCCGTCAGCCAAGTATTGCAAGGGGAGCGCCGTTTTGACTTGGTGGTGCGTTATAAAGAACCTTACCGCAACAACTTGGAAGATATTACCGCTGTCCGCCTATTGGCCCCTAGCGGTGAACGGGTAGCTTTAAGCCAACTGGCCACCATCAACATAGAAGACGGTGCTTCAATGATCTACCGTGAGGGCAGCCAGCGCTATATCGCCATCAAATACAGCGTGCGTGAACGCGATCTGGGTTCCACCGTGGAGGAAGCCATTGACAAAGTCAATAGGCAAGTGAAACTGCCGGATGGCTACAGTATCGCTTGGGCTGGCGAATACGAGAGCCAAAAGCGGGCCGATGCGCGGCTATTGTTTATAGTTCCGTTTACCATCCTAATGATCTTTTTCATACTGTTTTCAGTGTTCAATTCATTCAAATGGGCGCTGCTGATTATGGTCAACGTGGCCTTGGCCCGTATCGGCGGCCTGTTGGCACTTTACGTCACCGGCACCCATTTCAGCGTCTCCTCCGGGGTGGGCTTCTTGGCGCTGTTTGGTGTGTCGGTGCAGACCGGCATTATTATGGTGGAATACATTAATCAGCTTCGGGTCAGGGGCATGCCTATTATGGAAGCCGCTGTTGAAGGCGCCGCCTTGAGGTTAAGGCCCATCATGATGACTATGTTGGTGGCTACTTTGGGTTTGTTGCCTGCCGCCATGTCCCACGACATAGGCTCTGATTCGCAACGACCGTTCGCCATTGTTATCGTCGGTGGGCTAATTGCCGATTTGTTGATGAGCGCGTTGCTGCTGCCGACACTGTATGTCTGGGTTGCCAAAGCGACCGATGAACGCTTGCCCGAACCCGCCGAAAGTTTCAAGGAATAGGGGGATGATCATGTATACAACCACTATCGACAAAATTGGTCAGGCCATACAGGCAATCTTGCTTTTGCACCCTACGTTCCGCTTAGGTGGGATGGTCGGTTTGGTTTTACTTGCGTTGTTATCTGCCTTGTGTTCTGCCAAAGCGATGGCGGAGCCTGTCCCTTTGTCGGAAAAACAGGCGATCTGGCTGTTCTACCAACGTAATTTGGATTTGTTGGCCGCCCGTTACAATATTGAAAATGCCCAAGCACAGGAAATTATTGCCGGAGCCATTCCCAATCCAACCATTAGCGCCCAATTATTGGAACTAAGCCAGAATTCCAACCAAAATTCATCGGCACAAGGCTGTCCGCAAGGCGGGGCGAGCTCACCTACTGGACAAAATCTTAACTGCGGGCCAGCGCAATATTATTCTTTCAGCCAATTGATCGAAATGGCCGGCAAGCGCGGTTTGCGCCAAGAAACCAGTGCCATCGCCGCCCAAGCCGCAGAAAGCGATTTTCAGGATGCTGTCCGTATTTTTACCAATATGGTACGCGATGCTTACTACGGTTTGTTGCAGGCACAAAAAAACCGGTGGTTGGCACAAGAAATCGTCAACCATTATAAAGACATTATCAGCAACAACCGTTTGCGGCTACAGGCCGGTGACATCCCTGAATCAGATTTTTTACGCATTGAAGTGGAAGCGTTGCAGGCCCAGTCGGATTTGGATAACGCAGCTGCCGCCATTGACCAAGCCCAGGCGGCACTTGCCCTGACCCTTAACTGGCCAGACAAAAGCATGCAATTTGTTGCCGAAGACCTCTGGCCCGGCACCCAAGAAATTGGACAAAATTTGCCAAGGGACGCGCTCATCAGCAAAGCCTTGGAACTACGCCCTGATTTGCAAGGTGACAAGCAACGCGCCGAACAAGCCGATAAGGCGTTAATATTGGCGCGTAAACTCAAATACCCGGATGTCACCGTTTCTTCAGGTTATGCCCGTGATCCCAGTAACACAATTCTGGACTCCTATTTTGTCGGTGTGAGCATTCCAGTCCCATTGTTTTATCAATATAAAGGCGAGGAAAACGCCGCCGCTGTCAACCTCAGCCAGATGCGCTTAGCCGCCCAACAAACCGAACTGGGCGTGCGCTCCGATGTGGTCAGTGCCGTTGCGACATGGAAGAGCGCGGACAAGGTGGTGCAACGCTATGAAGACGGTTTGCTCGACCGGACGCGCAAAATTCGTGACCGTGCAGAACTGGCCTATAACAAAGGTGCGACCACCATATTGGATTATATCGATGCCCAGCGCACTTATAAGACAGTGATGCTTAGCTATTACACTGCGGTGACCAACCGCATCAACGCCTATTATGACTTGGCCAAGTCTTTGGGAATTGAACCGAATGCAGAACTAAGCCAGCAGGTCAGCAATCCCGGCAATATCAAAAGCGACCGGTTACATAAAGTCAACTGAGGAAACAAGCCAAGATTGTCGGGCATACAGTACCGGGCCACCTCATTAAAATACCTTGTAGTGGTTGCGATTTGACTGTTTATGTTCAAGTGACCATTCCGGCAAGGATTGCCGGAATCCAGTTTACAAGTCTGTAACGTGGTTTTAAACCAGTTTTAACCCAAGCACTACCGCTATTTTAATGAGGTGACCTTGGATGCGATAACCATAAGGCTTGCTAATTAGTGGCATAAACATATAATGGCAAAAATTTACATTGCATTTTTAAAGGTGCTTAAGGACTCATCTATGGGGTTGCTCAGTCTGTTGCTTTGGACTCCAGCGTTGGGCGCATTGCTTTTGGCCTTCGTTCCTGGCCAACAGGCCACTTTTATCCGTTACCTTGCCAACTTATTCGCCTTCTTGGCATTGTTGTTGAGCATTTGGCTGGTTGTGGCCTATGACAGGCTCGATGCCCAATTGCAGTTCAACGAATTTTTTCCGCTCAACCCTAGCATCGGCAGTGCCTATGCGTTAGGGGTCGATGGTTTGTCCTTACCGATGCTGCTGTTAAGCACATTGCTGACTGCGGTGGCTTTGCTGGCCTCATCAGCCCTGTCCGGGGCGGTAAAAGGCTACCATATCTGCATTTTGCTAGTGGAATTTGGGATGTTAGGCGTGTTTTTGGCGCAAGACTGGGCATTGTTTTACATCTTTTGGGAAATCATGCTCATCCCATTGTTTTTCCTGATAGGCCATTGGGGAGGGCCGCGCCGCCATGCCGCCAGTTTAAATTTTATCTTGTCAACCATGGGCGGCTCCTTGTTTATGCTCATCAGCCTATTGGCGATTAGCCAATATGGCCTTGAACACGGCGACTTGCTGATGGCAACCCTACACCAAGCCGCCAACTCTATGCCCTTGCAACAACAAATCATAGTACTGCTGGGATTTTTGTTGGGCTTTGGCCTGAGTATGGCAACCTTTCCCCTGCATGGCTGGTTGCCCTTGGCACTCATTGAAGCCGCCACCCCCGTGAGCTTATTATTGGCTGGCATCTTGCTCAAAATGGGGGCTTACGGCTTGATTCGGGTTGTTGTCATGTTGCCGGAAGCGGCGCAATCGTTACAGCCGCTATTGGTCTTCTTGGCTTGGTTCGGGATGCTTTATGGCGGCTTGCTGGCTTGGCGGCAGAGCAACCTCAAGGCAATGGTGGCTTATTCGTCGATTAGCCATACTGGAGCCGTGCTGTTCGGTGTAGCAAGCTTAAATGAGCTGGGCATTACAGGTGCCGTGTTGCAAATGACCGCCCATAGCCTGATTGCCGCTGGCCTGTTGCTGATGTTCGGCATTCTGCATACCCGTACCCACACCAATAGCCTTTTTAACTACAGCAACCTTACAGAAAAACTGCCTCATTTTTCGGTACTGCTGGCAGTTGTTTTGCTGGCTGCAATGGGTTTGCCCGGTTTTGTTGGATTTATGGCTCAATTGCACATTTTATTGGGCGGTTTTCAACAATGGCACTGGTTAATGGTGGTATTCTGTCTGGGCTGGCTCATCAACGCAGCTTATCCGTTACGGGCACTCAATTTATTATTGATGGGCCCAACCAAACCTGCCATGCACCAACTCGATGGCCTTAAACCAACGGAATGGCTGGCTGCCAGTGTCTTGGCTTTTGTTATCTTGGGTTTTGGCCTATATCCCGCCCCGTTGATGGATTTGTCCGCCGCCACTAATGGGCAATTGGCCAACCTTATCCATGTACGCATTACCACCGCTAGCGTCAAACCGATGGTTCATGCGCAATAAGGCCTTCAACTCCCTTGACAGCATTGCCATTGTCAAAAATGCGCTCAGCCACTTAAATACATGGTTGCCGGGGCAAATGCCACCACTGACTTATGATACTAGCGGCCCATCACAGGAAAGCCAAACACTTGAATTTTACCGGCATGGCCCTATCAATGACCACGACCTGAGCGTGGCACTTGCCAGTTTGCCGCATCTGCAAGCCGGACAAACGATCTGTACAATTGGTCTGCAAGCCATCAAGCGCGAAGCCCTTTACCGCTGTGCTTTATGGTTTGATTTTTCGCCATTGCCGACCAGTCAATTACATTGGCTGATGGCAGAAAAACCCATCCTAAGCCAATTGCAAACCGATCTGCCGCCTACTGTCCGTCAGCAGTTGTTGGCAGGTGCTGCGGATGAAGCCGAGCTGGCAAGTGGCCTATGGGCGGTGCTTATGGACAAATTGGGGCAGGAGCAAGACGGCTTGCATTGTGAAGCCTTGCTGGAGTTATCACCGGAACAGGCCGAACAATGGCTAGCGCAAACCGGTAGCCTACCGGTGGCCCATGAAGACACCCAACAACAAGCGCGCATTCAATGGCAGGCATTGTTAGATAAAGTGGGTACAGACTTTACGTTTGGCGGTTTGCTGCTGGCCTTAAGCGGCATTGATATATTAAAGTCGGTAAACCCGCAATTAAACCGCATCTATGCTTCCGGCACGGCAACAAAGGCTGCCGCTTGGCCTATCCCGTTGTCTGGCAAATCCGGGCTGTATGCCGCTTGGCGGACAACACTGCATTATGATGCCAATTTATTCTTGCACGAATTGCCGGGCTGGCAGCAAGTTTTGCTGGAAATGCCCGACGAACCCTTAGCCACCCTGGCTTATCAACTGACCGAACTGGGTATTGCCCCACTTCATTGGCCCGGATACTTGCACTGCCTACTATTGGAACTGCCCGCTGTTGGCTCCGATGGGCTTGCCCGCCCCGACCTTGCGGATTATTTGGCAATACGCCTGACTCTGGATAGGTTGTGGTTAAACCAAGCCTGTCGTGATCTATGGAAAGTGGAAGCAAACCTGGACGCATTGCAAGCATACTTCAACAAAAACCTGTCCGAACTCATGGTGCGCCAGCATTTGTATCAGGGTGGCCTGCCTGAATACCTCACCCATAAAGCCGAAGCGCTCATTATCCGAGCCGGTTCTGAACGCAGTAACCGCGAAGATTGGCAGCAGTTGGCCGATTTGATACAAACATGGCAAATCAGTCCAATGGCGCAATGTCAAATGTCCCACTCCAAAGGCAATAGCGTATGGCGGTTGTTCAGGTTGTGCCAGCATTTGGGCTTAACGCCAACCCAGATAACCGGACTTGCACGCGAGGATTTACTGGCCCTGTTATCGGTGTTGGACGGTTTTGTGGACTATGATCGCAACGCGGTTTGGCAGGCGGCCTATCAACACCATTACCGCGAGGCGTTATCAGCAACGGCTAAGGTGGCGAGCTAATGGATGCCTTAGTCCTGCTAATCCCATTTCTGCCTTTTTGCGCCGCTTTAATAATCGGCGTAGGGTTTGTTACGGGCTTAATGACCGATGCAGCGAGCGAACACCACAGTACCGATATTGCCATAGGCGCAACCGGTTTATCCTGCCTGATGGCCTTGGCCTTATCAGTTGGCGATCTATTGGGTAAAACCAGCGGCTACTTCAGTGTTGGTCAATGGTTGGGCAGTGACACTTTGGACATCCGCATCAACTTTATCAGCACTGGTTTCCCAGTGTGGCTCGCGGCATTATTCGCCCTGCTGTTTTGGCTGGTCGGCTGGCAAGTCAGCCACAACCCACAACGGGCAACGGGCGGGCCACGTTTATTTTTTATCCTCAGCCTATTTGCCGCCGCCATACAAACGCTAGTGCTATCCGCCAATATGGTCGGCACCCTGGCCGGTTGGGAAATCACCGGCTGGTGTGCTTACTTGCTGGTCGGCTACGCATACGATACGCCAGTTGCCACCGGCAATGCCTGCCGTGTGTTTATCGCCCAACAAATCGGCACTATCGGGTTATTAATTGGCATCAGCCTGTGTTACATTTGGCTAGATAATGTCAATTGGGCCAGATTGGCCCTAGCAACCGAAGAATTGGGCATTGGTCAAGCAACCGGTGTCGGCCTCTGTTTTGCCTGGGCTGCCATAGCCCTATCGGCACAATTGCCGTTTACACCTTGGCTGGTGCATGCCTTGCAAGCCCCTATGCCTGCCACCCACGTCATCTTGAGCCACACGGGCATTTACCTGCTCTGGCAGCTGCATCCTGTTTTTGCACAATCGCCGTTTGCACTGGCTGTGCTCGGTATTGTTGGCGTATTGACCGCCCTGTACTGCTTTATCGTCGACCTGACCCAGACAAACCACAAAAATGGGCTGGCTTACGCCACCGCCGGGCAATTGGGCTTGATGTTTTTAGAGGCATCCTTAGGTTGGTGGCAAATCATGGCGGGGCACTGCTGCCTTCATGTCGTATTGCGTTGCCTGCAATGCATACGCACGGACAATAGGGCCCACCATACCGCTGTAGCGCAAATACCAGCTATACTGGCAAGCATTGGCAATAAAACTTGGGCATTCACCTCATCATTACAAGGCTTTTGGTTAGAGCCAATTATGGATTGGGCATTGGTCAATCCGGTGCGGAAAATGGCCCAAGACTTATATTATTTTGACAGCCAAATCATTGACCGCTTAATGGGGGCCCCCGAACCCGCCATCCGTTCACTAGCCACTTTTGCCCAACAAGACGAAACCTTTAGCGAAACAAACACTACTGGCAACCCAAATGGCTTTGCCCTAGGCAATGGGCTAGCCGGAAAACTGGCGCAATGGGCCGCAACAGTGATGCATGGCTTTGAAGAACGCTTTGTGACGCGAGGCTTAGGTAAAGGCAGTATCCATTGGCTGCGCAAAATGGGTTATGCCGCCAACCGATTCGAGTTGGTCATTATCCGCCCACGGTATCTGGTGCTGTTTGTCGGCATCACCTTCTTGGTGGCATTTTGAGACGACAATGAGCCCCTTTTCTGTATTATGGCATGTGCCATTATTGTCGCTGCTGACCGGCCTACCGCTACTGGTCTTGCTGGCAGTGTTGTCCAGTAAAAATACAGCGGCGGCAATGCGTATCGCCACCCTCGGTGCTGCCTTGGAATTAGCGTTAAGCATTTATTTGCTGCTGGTGTTTGACCCGCTCAATAACGGCATCCAACTCGCCGAACGCTGGTCATTGGCCGATATGAGCTATTGTGTGGGCGTGGATGGTATCAACCTATTGTTTATTCCCCTAACCGCCATGCTGACCTTGCTGGCGATGATTTACACAGCTATTATCCGCCCCCTTCCCGACAAGCCACTGATTGCCTGCCTGATAGGTTACGAAGCCGTGCTGATGGGGGCGTTTACAGCATTAAACCTGATGCAATTTTGGTTATGGTTGGTGGCTGAGCTAATCCCGGTGGTGTTATTGACATTGCATAGGGGCACCGGACAAATGCGCCGTTCAGTGACCGCATTGTTGTTGCAATATTGGGGCAGTAGCCTGCTAATGGTTTTGGCGGGTTTTTTATTTTTGGCATTTGGCCTGGTGGGTACTGACCGCGCACTGAGTTTTGATTGGCTGGCCATTAAAACCAACAATGATTACTTGCACGATGAAGTGTTGGTGTTCATTTTGCTGTTTTTTGGTTTTTCTATCCGCATGCCCCTATTTCCGTTTCATGGCTGGTTGCCGCTACTGGCAGAGCAAGGCACCGTGGCGAGTGGCTTGGTGTTTATTGTCGGCCTAAAACTAGGCGTTTATGCCGTGATCCGTTTTATTTTGCCCATTTTGCCCGGCGTTGCCGAGGACTGGGCGCTATTTGTCGTGGCATTAAGCCTGACCAGCATCCTGTACGGCACTTTGCTGGCTTTAATGCAAATCAATATCCGCCGGTTATTGGCATTTTCGGTCATTAACCATACCGGCATGATGATGATAGGTGCGTTTAGCTTCAACAACTCCGGCTTAGCGGGCAGCCTGCTGCTGGCCATGGCCTTCGGCTTGGCTATAGCGGGCATGTTGCTCGCCGTTGGCTTGGTCTACAGCCGGACTGGCACAGCTTTTATCCCGCGTTTAGGCGGTTTGTTCGATAACCATTCAGCCGTTGCACTGTTGTTTATAATAGCCGCTTTAAGCACAGTGGCCATACCCGGCACACCGGGTTTTAATGCCGCGCATTTACTGATTGAAGGCATCATAGGAGAATACGGTTGGTTGCTGGCCATCACACTGCTAATTGGCAATGTGCTGGCGGCGGCCGGTTTGTTCAGGGCATTCCAACAAATGTTCATCGCCCCGCGCCAACGGCGATGCCTGCCCGCAGACACTAGCCACCCACCTGTATTCAGGGAGCACATTATTGCTATGGTAGTCTCGGTCATACTGGTTGGCACAGGCTTTTACAGTACCCCTTGGCTTAATTTTATCGGCAAAAACGTAACCGCCATCCAGCAAGGATACCCAGTACACGGCTCTAAAGAGCCTGACGGCCTGCCAGACGCTAACCCTGAACAGCAAGGGCCACCATGATTGAAGCGGATTTTCCTATACTCAGCGGACTGGTTGCATGGCCCTTATTGGCAGCTTTACTGATTGCCGCTTGCCGCCACGCAAAATTGGCAAGAATGATTGCCCTGAGTGCCGCCAGCATTGAGTTGTTGCTCAGCCTATGGGCTGTCCAGCAATTCAATCCCGCTAATGATGCCTTTCAACTGGTGGAAAGCTATCCTTGGATACCCAAGCTAAACATCCGTTTTTTACTGGGCATTGATGGCGTTGCCGTGCTGATGCTACCCGCTTCGGCATTATTGATGGTCATGGCGATAGCTACGGCTTGGCACACGCAAACCTTGACGCGGCTTCACTGGGTACTGCTGCTGCTGCTCGAAAGCTGCATGATGGGGGTGTTTTCAGCACTGGACATGGTGTTGTTTTTCTTCTGCTGGCAACTGACCCTGCCCCCGCTGTTTTTTTTGCTGGGGCTATGGGGCATTGGCCCAATGCGCCGCAGTGCCGCAACCAAACATACCTTTTTTATGCTGTTTAGCGGAATGCCGTTATTGTTGGCAATCGTATTGCTGGCTACTAACCATGCCAGTGGCATAGGTACGGTGAACAGCAGCCATTTATCGTTCAATTTGCCGGTATTGCTGGAAACGCCCATAGCCGAACCGCTACAACCCGCTGTGTTCTTCCTGCTGTTGCTGGCCTTTGCCGTTAAAATGCCGTTGGTGCCTTTCCATACCTGGTTACCAACAGTGGCCTTGGAAGGCCCTGCACATGTCACGGCTTTATTGACCGGGCTTACACTCGGTCTGTTTGGCATTATCCGATTTGCCTTGCCGCTGGCCCCCAGTGCCGCAGTCGAATACAGTTGGTTGCTCGGCTTATTAGGCGCCATCAGTTTGGCCTACGCTGCCTTGATCGCCCTGCACCAGACAAACCTGCGCGTACTATTGGCTTATGCGTGCATCAGCCAAGTGGGATTAATCATGATTGGTGTCGCCTCCATAAATATGCAAGGCATTCAGGGGGCACTGTTGCAAATGGTCAATTTTCCTTTAATGGCGGGCAGCTTGATGATGGTCGCCGGTTTTTTGCACCAACGCATAGGCAGCAACGAATTGGCGCATATCGGCGGCTTGGCTAAACTGATGCCGCAATTGACTTGTTGCTATTTGCTGCTGGCCTTTGCCAGCCTAGGGATGCCCGGGTCGGGCGGCTTCCCTGCCCAGCTGCTGTTGATTATCGGCTCCCTTATGGCTCATCCCAGCTTAGGCATTATGAGTCTGGTCGGTGTGGTGTTAAATGCAGCCTACCTGCTGCTGTTCACACGACGGTTTCTCTTCGGCTCGGTAAAAAAGACCCTTTCCAAGCACACCCAAGATTTACTGGCACGGGAAAAATACATTCTGTTTGTCCCTTTACTGTTGCTGCTGTGGATAGGTTTTTTTCCTAATAGCGTGCTGAAAATAAATCAAAAAACCGCCGAAGCCTGGCTGACGCGCTTATTGATGCAACCCAAATTGGAAGGCGAAGTGGCGGATAACCGCTAAGTGGTGCATAGCCGTTAAAACATTATAAGCTTCTGAATAAATAATTAGAAAGGTAGGCTAATCATGAACCGTAGCTTTAAATATGCAAACAGTAGCCAACAATCGCTACTCAAACGCAATGGCAAACATAATTTTGCCATGAGCCACGCCCTAAGGATTTATCCGGCCAATGCCATCTACAGTTTTATCCCTAAAAACGCCTGCTCCACCTTGCGCCTATCGCTGGCAATGGCCAATGGCTGTATCCAACAAGCCAAACAATTTAACTGGATTCATCATAACAATGACACCTTTAGTGCCGATTTGGCCAGCGCACTGACCGCCTCCTACACCTTTGTCGTGTTACGCTGCCCCTACGCCCGACTGGCCAGCGCCTATCTGGATAAAATTGTCGGCCATTACCCTGACGCCTGGCAACTGTACGACCTGACCCAAAGGCGGCGCGAAGTCAGTGCCATGACTTTTGAATTTTTTATCCGCCAACTGCGCCAAAAAAGCATCCGCGAGGCCAATATCCATTGGCGGCCACAAGTGGATTTCCTGCTCTACCACCACTATGACGATTACTTTTGCCTGGAAGATTTCGCCAAAGTACCCCAAGCACTACAACAAAAAATACAGCTAGCTGTTATTGATGCCCGCCCACTGACCCGACACGGCATTGGCGAATTTACCCAACTAGGCAGACAAAGCGAATACGCCCGGCACAGCACCTTCCAGATCATGTGCCTTAAACAGGCCGGACAATGCCCCAGCCTATTGTCGCTATATACCGATGAACTGGCCGCCATAGTCAAAGCGCACTATAGCGAAGATATTGCCCTGTACCAAACCCTGTTTGGTGCGGAAAAACTGATGTTTGGTTAAAAGCATTTGGCTAAACAAGTTAAGCCGGCGAATGGGTTTTAAGGCATCATTCATTCTAGTGCTTAATTGCATAAGTTCACGATTGTATTTCGCAGCTGGGCACCTTTGACTTGACGTTTACGCCAGACAAAAGGATTTGCGCGATTATTGTAGGCAGCAATGAAATCGGCAATGGCTTTGGTCGGTTGTCCAGTGCTACAAAAACTCGCTCCCCGCAAAGCCTTGCGTGACAATATGCCAAACCAAATTTGCACTTGATTCAACCAGCTGGCCGAAGTGGGTGTGAAGTGAAATTTTACATTTGGATGGGCGGCAAGCCATCCATCGTTTTTTTTGTGCGTACAATAGTTATCAAGAATTATATACACCTCCTTATCATCGGGCGTGTCGGCAACGACCTCATTAAGAAACCCCTGAAGGTCTGGCCGTTTTTTGGTTACGGTCATCTTGGATTGGATCATCCCCGTTGCCACATTTAATGCCGCAAATAAATTGAGTGTCCCATGGCGCTTATAAGTGCTTTTCAGGCCACGGACAATCTTGCCGCCACTGGTATAAACGTGGTCGCCGGGTCTTTCTGTTGCTTGGATGGATGGCTTTTCGTCAATAGGGATCACCAATGCGTTTTGCGGCGGATTAAGGTGTAGCACAATAATATCAGCCGACTTCGTTGTAAATTCTGGATCTATGCTGATGCACCAAGAGCGGTGGCGTTGCAGTTGAATGCCTTCTTTGCGCAATAGGCGCCATACCGTATCATCGGAAACACTTAGGGCTTGCGCCAATGATCCGCCATCCCATGTTGATTGGCCTGCTGGGGGTGGTTGTCCAAGCTGTGCAAGCAGGCGGTTGCGTAATTCGGCCACCGGGTGGAGTGGTGGCTTTCCCGGCCTCTGTTTGTCCTGCAACCCTTTCATGCCACAGGCTGCAAACCGTTTGCGCCGGATTGCTACTGTACCGGGCCCAATGCCAAGCTCGGCGGCAACCTGACCATTGCGCTTCCCTTCAAGACATTTCAGGATGATCCTGGCCCGCTCTATTATGCGCATTTCATCTGTCCGGCTTTTGGTCAGGCGCTCCAGCCCACGCCGATCCTTATCTGTACAACTGATTGATATTGCAACCCGAGCCATTTCTGCCCCCGTTTTCTAAAGTAACGGGAGCATCATATTAAAGCCGTTGATTTATGCAACTAAGCACTAGTAAATGAATTGGAAAATCAAGATGGTTTTGAACAAGGAGCATTGACCAGAATTAAGGTTGAACACTGGAAAATGCTCAATGATTATACACATGGTGGAATAATACAAGTTAAGTCTCGGTTAAATTATGAAACCATTGAACCGAACTATCAACCGGAGCGGATATCAAGAACCCTTACTGCTTCAGCATATCTTTCTTTTCTAGCCGGAATAGGTATTGCTCGCATAGCTGAGTCAGATGAGGTCGCTTTAAAACTCAGGGAAGCGTACAGCACAATATATAAAAAATTTAATCATCCGCTGAAAATCTTGGAAGCGGAACGAAGAGAAGCGAAGATTTTTAGTCCCCGATAGCCATAGGGCCGGGCGGGTTGCCGTAGCGTAGCGGAGGCAACCTGCAAGGCATCCCGACATGGCGTAAAGTCATGTGGAACCGCTGTTCCGGTCCCCTTGTTGGGCCGGGACCAGGTGACGCGGACGAATCGGGGCAGCCGAAGGCACTAGCGGTCGCGTGATTTTTGCCGCTTGTTGGGGCTGGGATGCCCCTAAACAAGCTTTCGCAAAAATAGCGACTCCCCGCACCTTTCATCAACATCGATGAGTGGGTCTGCAGCTTTAGGGTTTCAGAATGTTGGGTCTTGAAAACTAATAGATATAGGTTAACCAGTCTCTTGTAGCGTTTTGTATCCGACCCTAGCCTATGGGTATTTGTCTATAAAACTATTGGTTATTTGGCCCCTCATGTTTTTATGGTATTTTCAGGGGTATAAATTAACATGAAATATTTTGTTATGTGCCTTTATTAAGTGCTTGTTCGGCTTTAGCTAATAGTAGCAATGTTGATGCGGTTAGGTGAAGTGTATAGGAGGCGATATACTCCGGTACTACCCGCTGTTCTGTCCCTTGCCCGTGAGCAGCCAATTTGTTCCTATTTGTAGAAACTGATTCTAGTAATGTTCTCATTGCGTTTAATTGATTGTCCATAAAACGAGGTATGAGATTATTATCCAAGATAATTGATATTAATCTACAGGCATTATCCTTTGTGGTAAATTCCCAATTATTGTTGGTGCATATTGTTTTTAAAAGACTTTCTAGCGATTTTAGGCAATCCGTCATTGATTCTTCGAATTTTCCATGACGGTAGTGTTCATGAGCAGAAAGAAATTCTTGATTGACCGATTTATATTGCAATTCGTTTAATAATTTTAAAACAGGTTTTACTGCTTCAGAATGTATAAACTGAGAATCGACCCTGATTATTTGGCCGGATTCATATTGATAGCCTATACCTGCTTCTTTGAACCGCCCGTTTAACTCTTCTATTAAATCATCAATATCAACAGGACAATATTTTTGATGAGGCGTATAGGAATTATTTCTTTTAAATTCTATCGCAAAGTATTCTTGCGGATTCTCCCTTATCACAATATCTATGAATTTAAAAACCAATTCTATAACATCTAATGCGTTTTCATGGTTATTAGTGATAAGGAAAAAATTACCAAATTCATATAATCCTTCGTGTGTATAATTATTTGTAAGTCGAAAAATTCCATATTCTTTTCGTAGAATTTCATTAATTGTTTTAATAATATTTTTGATGGCACCGGATTGGTTTCGACCATTATCCTCAAAAACTTCCTTAAACATTAGGAAAACTTGATTACGAAAATTTTGTGGCAGGTCTTCGTATTGATATACATCGGGAAATTCTCCGCGTTCCTTCTTTTTTCTTTTTGAGTACAAGTCGAATATCATGTTTTAGGTAATATGTGTTATTAAAATTGGAAAAAAGTAGGTGTTGCAGTATTTTTCTTTTTTAAGTTTTTAAAATAGTTCAATCTACCATCTGACAATTATGGTATCATGCTAATGTTAAACGCTGACGGTTAACAGGCTGTTGAAAAACGAATCAATTTTTAATTCTGTACTCAGAAAAAGGCTAATTTTTTGAAAAATTGGCCGTTCTTCGTTAGAAATGGACGATTTTTCGGTTTTTAGTGCCATTTTAAGGACTTTCCCCCTCGATTGGGCGCACTGATCCCTTATGCCTGCGCCGTTATCGGTCGCAAGCACAGCAATTTTCGGAGTCTTACCAAGTTGTACGCCGCGAAAGTGAGTGACGTTTGGGTTGCCACATTGGTCAATCCCCGCAGTTTTGTTTTGCGTATGGCCCCAATGGTTTTGCTCCAACCAAAAATTTGTTCGATGCGTTTTCGTATTCTAAGACTGATGGCATAGCCCGGTTGATGGGTGATTTCCCCAGTGATTGCACTGCTGCGTTTTTCGGTGATGTTTCCGGCAATGTGGGGTTTGATGCCTTGTAACTGAAGTTCGTTCACAAACGCTTTGACATCATAGCCTTTATCTGTACCCAAGGTTGCTTCAGGATTGACATTCCATTTGCACATTTTAGTGGCGGCTTCGCGTTCCGCAGTACCGGTGGCTTGTGCCGTTTCAACACCTGCCACCAAGCCATGTCGGTTTTCCATAAGCACGTGGGCCATATAACTGAGTTCCGCTTCTTTACCTTTGCCTTTCCGGTAAAGCTTGGTTTCCGGATCAGTGCCGGATGCGTGCGTTTCATTGCAACGCAATTCACCTTTAAAATTAACCTCAGGATCACGCTAATTGCCACCCTCCTTAACTTCGTCCGATTCACCTTTGTCGTCTTTACGCCTGAAGCTTTTTTGGGATGCCCACGCTTCGATCAGAGTCCCATCAACACTGAAATGTTCATCCGACAACAACCCATAGCCGTCGGCTGCGGCAACCACCCGATCAAAAAAATCACGCGTCAGGCTTTCTGTTAAAAGGCGATCCCGATTTTGTGGGAAGGTGGAATGGTCCCAAACCGCTTCATCCATATTCAGTCCGACAAACCAGCGGGATAGCAGATTGAAATCCAGTTGCCCCATCAGTTGCCGCTCACTGCGCACGGTGTAGAAAATCTGAACCAAGATGGCGCGTTATAACCTTTCGGGAGGAATGAATGGTCTTCAGGTATCCGCTCTTCTAACGTTTTGTAACTGAACCACTCTTCTTGCTGGATATCTTGTTCGCGCACGGGCTAAAACCTGACAAATTAACCAAGTCTATTTTAGCATGTAATTGTAACTGGGTTTTTCAACAGCCTGTTAGGGTGCAACACGCCTAATGCCTTTGCACCACCCTACCCCATTTTTTATTGCTATCCCCCGCCTGCTAACCATAGATATCTACACAATTTTAATTATTTTAAAAACAATATGTTATATGAAAATTCTTGCAGATAGCGGCTAGATTTTTAGTACGTTGACCAGAAAAAGCAGGCTCAAAATAGCAATTATCTATATGAAATAACGCAATTATTTACTTAATATTATTAGGACTTTCGCTGACCTGAAAGGATTAGTGTATGTTATGCCTCATGATAACCGGAAATTTTCAGAGTAGTTGTCGCCTCGACGGTTAAATCTTAAGCGGCTTTTTTGTTCCGAGTTATCTCCTCTGCGTTTGGTTTTTGGTTAGCTTTGGTCTTATCAGGATTAAGGTGGACTGCCTG
>Ga0208259_1000217_pt1 | contig 20659 bp, 19 predicted proteins | sample CryBogCBH22May08_FD_184618 | JGI IMG/M metagenome (GOLD analysis project Ga0208259, IMG submission 184618) | Freshwater microbial communities from Crystal Bog, Wisconsin, USA - CBH22May08 (SPAdes) | ecosystem: Environmental > Aquatic > Freshwater > Lake | place: Crystal Bog, Wisconsin, USA... | reverse complement strand
GTGCGCGGTAACGGCAAAATTATTGATGAGCTTGAAAAGTTATTTAGGGGTGCTGGTTGGAACGTTATCAAATTGGTTTGGGGTAGCGACTGGGATGGCTTGTTTGCAAGAGATACCACTGGAGTACTAGTCAAAGCATTTGCTGAAACTGTTGACGGACAAATGCAAACATTTGCCGCAAAAGATGGCAGCTTTAATCGTAAAAATTTCTTTGGCCAAAATGAAGAATTAACACGTCTTGCGCAAGGCATGACGGATGAACAAATCGATCGACTCAAAAGGGGCGGTCATGACTTAGTCAAAATTCATGCGGCCTATAAAGCCGCAGCTAACCATGTAGGTCAGCCTACAGTGATCTTGGCTCATACCAAGAAAGGTTATGGGATGGGCAAGGCTGGTCAAGGAAAAATGACCACACATAGTCAGAAAAAACTGGATGATGAAGCTTTAATCGAATATCGAAATCGTTTTAACTTGCCATTGACCGATGAACAGGCTACAAGCTTGACCTTCTTTAGGCCCGATGAAAATAGTGAAGAGCTGAAATATCTAAAAGAGCAACGTAATAAACTTGGCGGGCAGTTGCCTAAGCGCTATTCTGAATGCGACAAATTAAATGTCCCAGATATCAATTCATATGCAGCCTTTGCAATTAAGGCTGAAGACAAAGAGATGTCAACGACAATGGCTTTTGTACGCATGCTTGGAAACTTGCTAAAAGACAAAGAGCTTGGTCCTCGGGTGGTGCCGATTGTTGCAGATGAAGCGCGCACCTTTGGCATGGCCAATTTATTTAAACAGGTTGGCATTTATTCTAGCGTGGGACAGCGCTATGAACCGGAAGATATTGGTTCTGTACTGAGCTACCGTGAAGCATTAGATGGGCAAATTCTGGAAGAGGGTATCAGTGAGGCAGGAGCGATTGCCAGCTGGACTGCTGCAGCAACAAGCTATAGCGTGCACGGAATTGCAATACTACCTTTTTATATCTATTACTCAATGTTTGGATTTCAGAGAATTGGTGATGCTATTTGGGCTGCGGCCGATCAACGTGCCAGAGGATTTTTATTGGGCGCTACCTCCGGCAGAACCACTTTAGGTGGCGAGGGTTTGCAACACCAAGATGGCAGCAGTCATCTAGTGGCAGCAACGATTCCGAATTGCAAAGCTTATGACCCTGCTTTTGCTGGCGAGTTAGCAATTATTGTCGATCAAGGTATGCGAGAGATGCTCGTTGACCAAAAAGACGTTTTCTACTACATCACCTTGATGAATGAAAACTATGCCCAACATGACTTACCTACAAATGCAGAAGCAGGTGTGATTCGTGGTTGTTATCAATTTAAATTTCTCCCTGCTAAAGGCGCAAAGCCAGAATCACAGGTAACTCTGATGGGTTCTGGTGCAATCATGACCGAGGTTATAAAGGCTGCCGATATTCTATCTGAGCGGGGGATTTCGGTAGAAATCTTTAGCGTGACTAGCTGGAGTGAGTTGGCAAGAGATGGTAGGATGAATGTGGATATAGCTACACCATTTATTACTGACACGCTTTTTCAAAGTAAGGGCCCCATCATTGCCGCTACTGATTATGTTCATGCTGTACCTGAAAGTATTCGGGCTTACATTCCGAAGGGCAGAAAGTACCTAACTCTAGGAACAGATGGTTTTGGCAGGAGCGATACCAGGGCTGCGCTACGGGAATACTTTGGAGTAGATGCCAATAGTATTGTGCAAACAGCCTTAAAAGCCTTGAATTGAGTAAGATAGTATTTAAAAATAATTATTTATTAGGAGGCAATATGTTGCGATTGATTATGAAATATTTGCTGTCATCCATGCTTGGGTTAGCGCTATTGATTTCTCATGCCTATGCGCAGTCTGCTGCCTCTTATCCCAATAAGCAAGTTACCTTTATTCTGACTCAAGCCCCAGGTGGCGCCAATGATATTACTGGCAGAGCAATTGCACAAAAGTTAACCGAGATGCTCAAGATTCCTTTTATTGTTGAAAACCGCCCTGGAGCTGGGGGCAATATTGCAGCTCAATATGTAGCTAAGGCACCCAAAGACGGCTACACACTTTTGCTTGCTTTGGGGAACACGATTGTTATTAATCCCTATTTGTATAAAAACACTGGTTTTGATGCGCAAAAAGATTTTGAACCAGTAGCGCCTATAGTAAGAGCTCCATATGTCCTTGTTACCAATCCATTATTCCCACCAAAAACTGTTAAAGAGTTGATTACTTACGCTCAGGCCAGACCTGGCGAGCTCTTCTATGGGTCAGCTGGAAATGGTACACCAAACCATTTACTATTTGATTTGTTTAAGTACCTTACTAAAACTAATATTGTTCATGTTCCCTACAAAGGGGCAGCTGCTTCAGCAATGGATACGGTATCAGGCCAAGTCCCCATGAATTTTTCAAGTCTACCTTTAGCATTGCCTTTGATTAAAGATGGCAGATTGCGTGCTCTTGGAATTACTTCGGTAATAAGATCTCCGTTAGCTCCAGAAATTCCGCCAATTGCAGATACAGTACCGGGATTCAATCCTGATATGTGGGTTGGTATTTTAGCTCCAGCTGGAACCCCCAAAGACATTGTTGCTAAGTTACATAGCGACATTCAAAAAGCGCTAAATAGTAAAGATTTTCGTGACAATATGGCTGAAAAAGGGTTGGATATAGCTCCAACTGCATCACCTGCAGAATTTACCAAAATGATTGCCGTGGAATCTATGCGTTGGAAAAAAATTATCGCTGAATCTGGTGCTTCTATCGATGAATAATGCTTCACTTTAATTAAAAATTTGATCATGAAAATTACACGTCTTGAAGTATTTACTCTCAAAGCTCCTCAATCAGGTAGACCGCATTGGGTTAGTCACTTTATTGTTCCTACTGCCAATGAAATCCTGGTACGCATTTACACAGATGAGGGCATTGATGGCTTGGGATTAGCTACAAGCTATACGCCAATTGATTTTGCTGTCAAAGCATTTAAGTCTGGCATTGGAGATTTAATTATTGGTGAAGATGCTTTAGCTCCGGAGCGTGTTTATAAGAAATTGTTTGCACTCACTACAAGCAGAATTGCAAGTGAAAAGGGCTGGTCAAGAGAGGCGGTAATTAGAATCTCCTCAGCTATTGATATCGCACTTTGGGATATTGTTGGTAAAACTGCTAATTTGCCCTTGTATAGAATTTTTGGGGGCTTTCGAAGTGAGGTGCCTGCCTATGTCACTTGTGGTTATTACCGCGATGGAAAAGATAATGCTGAGCTACGCGATGAGGTGCAGAAATTAGTTGACCAAGGACATACTGGTTTTAAGGCAAAGGTTGGTGGCTTACCGCTGGAAATAGATATTGAGCGTATGGCGCTAATTCGAGAAGTTATTGGCGATAAAAAAGACCTCATGATTGACGTAAACCGCGCTTGGGATTTAGAGACCGCAATTAAAGGGGCTCAATTATTAGAGCCTCTAAATCCAAGATGGCTGGAGGAGCCGGTGAGATGGGAGGATGATCGTAGGACTCTGAAACTCCTCTCGAATAAAACACGTATTCCACTGTCTGGTGGAGAGAGTGAAGTTACTAGCTATGGTTGCCGAGCCATGATTGAAGAGCAAGCAATTCAGATACTGCAATTTGATTGCACGATGTTTGGCGGCTTTACTGAAGGCCGAAAAATGGCCGGTCTATGCGAGTTAAATCATGTTCAAGTTGCACCTCATCATGATTGCTTCATACATGCGCACATCGTTGCGGGTAGTCCAGCAGGCTGCATCGTTGAAGCCTTTACTGATCCAGAGCGTGATCCATTGCAGGCAGAGTTATTTGAAGAGCCGCCAGTTATTAAAAATGGCATGATGAAATTAAAAGAGCAGCCTGGATTAGGCTTGACCCTATCTGAAGCGGCAATGAAGAAATTCAGTGAGCGAATTATTTAATTTATAGAGCATATGAACAGCGAAGTCATTAAACAACTTGCCCCAAATGGCGTCTTAACGGCCGGCATTTATCTTGGTAATTTTTTACTAGTTACTGGTAAAGATAGTCAAGGCAATCCAGAAGGTGTTTCACCTGATTTAGCCCACGCGATTGCCAGCTCAGTGAATGTGAAAATTCAATTGATGCCTTTCGATACACAAGGTGAGTTAGTGGAGGCGATAGCAAACGGCATCTGTGGGATTGGCCTAGTTGGGTCTGATCCTGATCGCGCAAAAAAGATTACTTTTGCACCGGCTTATGTTGAGATTGAGGCCACTTATTTGGTTCCGCCAAACTCGCCACTGAATACGATTAATGATGTTGATGCTCCAGGGGTTCGTATCGCATCATTTGAGAAGAGCGCCTATGATCTATGGCTTGTTCGTAATATTAAGAATGCATCATTAGCGCATGCAGATACCTTAGATGCAAGTGTAGAATTATTTTTTAATCAAAAGCTTCATGCGCTTGCGGGACTTAAGACAGGTTTAATGAAAGAATCCAAAAGATTACCCGGATCTAAGGTATTGGATGGACAATTCATGGCTGTTCAGCAAGGTGTTGCAACAGCCAAAGAAAATCTTCAGGCAATTGAGTTTTTATCTAGATTTGTCCAAGATGCAAAACAATCTGGCTTAATCAAATCTTTCATCAAAAAGCATCACGTTGAGGGTCTATCAGTAGCGGCTTAAGCGGCAAATAAAAAAGCCCCGAAAAACTGATTCAATATGGCGGGTCGGGCGACATTCGAACGCCTTAAACATTACTTTAAGTAACGCTTACCAATCTTAAAAAAGGAACTTTGGAGCAACGAAGTGCTAGACGGTTGCTCCAAAAATTCTTTGGTTATGAAAACCAAAGAGTGAGTTAATGATTCTTCTAATTAGATTAAATCCACTACACAAAACACTACACACCGATATTTAGGAAGCGTAAGTTCTTGAAATCCTAGTGATTTTCTTTGGATGTCTGCTCTCATAACCAGAGAACCTAAAGTTAACCTAAAACACACAAAAAGCCAGCTTTTGAGATGAAAGGTGGGGTTTGGTCATTTGAGCGTTACTTTAAGTAACGCTGGGCATGCTAAAAAGTGTGTAGGCAATTACTACACATATTCCAGTGAAACTTCATTAAAGGTCAAAATATAGCTATGATTTCTTTGCAGACATCTTCATGACTCCGCACCCCTTTGTAGCTTCTTTTGCTGATCAATGCATCATAAACATCTGCAATTCCCATTAAGTGCCCCTTAAAAGGATGACGTTTCCAGCAAACTTTAAGTAGTAGCGGGTAAATTAAATATTTCACATCTATAGCATCATATTAAGGCCTAGAATAGTTCTGACTATTTTAGGCATGAGGGTAAGTATTAAGTATGAGTTACATTCAAAAAATATTAATCGATGGCGAACAGATCATTTACGAAACTAAACTAAGTTATTGGTCTCGCTTTTGGTTATTTTTTATTGGCGTTATTCTGATCCCAGCATTCGGATTGGGTTTGCTGCTCATCTTGTGGGAGTGGTTGGTTTGCAAAACGACGATTCTAGCGTTGACAAATAATCGAGTAATTTTTAAATCTGGAATTTTTAGCTTGAATATCATGGAGTTCCGCCTAGGCAAAGTCGAGAGTATCATGCTTGACCAGGGGATCATTGCGAGAATTTTAGGGTATGGTGTTCTGACTATTACAGGAACAGGCGGAGACAGGACTCCATTGGAGTGCATTGAGAATCCGCTGGAATTTCAAAAGCAATTTCAAATGATTGTCCACTTAAAATAATTTCTATATGGAAAAAATAATTCTGCTCATTATTCTTCTTGGAATAGGGCTAGGCTTGCATTTGGTCATTGCCTGGAAGTGGCTTTTTTTAGTATTTCTGTGTGGGGATCTACTTGTGATATTTGGATTTGTATATTTCCACAAGGCTCTTCTAAAGGCAAATATCGAAATTGAGGGGATTGAGTCTCAATTTTTGAATCAAAATGTAGATATTACGAAAATAAAGCTTAAGAAGCACTTAATGGCTGGATTTACGGAGCTATTGCAAAAAATTTTCTTTATGAACTTACTGACAGTTGGTATCGGAATACTCATGCTTGTATTAGATTATTTTGAATATCAAGATTACCCGCTGAATGCTTCTGTTATGGCAAGCTTCGTAGTTCTGGTAATAATCTTTGTGGGATTCTTGTCTTATGTCTTTCTACAGGAGGCGCAAGTACTTGCTCATGAAAAAAAATTAGAGAAATTAGAATCTGGAAAGGTTTGATAAGTATTGATTTCTAATTAATTATTACTTTGGTGGCAATCCCAACCTTGCCCTAATAATGGGGTCGTCGCCATGATAGCCAGCCTTATCCTCCAATGCGCTAACGTCGTCAGCACTGAAGGGGGTTTCTGCCGACTTTACTGGTTCGATAATTCGCTCATTATTGCTGCGATCGATTGCCGGAGTCTTAACGGCTGTTTGAGCTTGAGCTTCTGTTGATGGAGTTTCTTGTGTTTGGGTAGCTTCACCATTCGGTGGAAGTTTTGACTGAACATAAACCCAAGAGATTACCAGTGGAATAAGGATGGCATTTACTAGCGAAGCACCAAATCTTTTTTTAAAGTGAGTCCAAGGTGAGGTATGGTAGCTAGCGCTTCTGCTCCAAGAGAACCAGTCGAATGTTTTCCAAGTCAGAATAAAAACAACGATGGTGCTGGCTATATATAAAAAGATAAGCCCAAAGGTTGTTAGGTTATTAGACGTCAGCATATTCACAGGAATCATACTAGCGCTTAATAATTCCCAAGTCAAAACGACTGATTGCGCTTTAAAGTCTAGCTGTTTCCTTTAATGTTATTTTCCAGTCTAGTTTTTAAAAGTCAATTGGGATATGCGCTAAGTGATATTTTCAGTTTAGACATGTTTTCATTATATTTTTCATATATATTGGTACGTCTAGTCCTATTCCATTAGTGAGTTCTATTCATGGCTAAACCCATTGTTGTGTCCTTGGCGGGAAAGGGTTACTCCTTTAGCCCTATAAAAGTCGATCGAGCAAAGATCTATGGGATTAAAAAACGTGCCGCTTTGGATTCTCAAGGGCGTTTTTGCACCCGCGCAGCATTAAGTTCGGATGGCACACATTTGGTGCTAGCTGGTATGTCCGCTCAAGGGTATTTCAGACAGGATGGACATTTAGTTGGGCGGCAAGAGATGGTTGGCATAGATCCCAATGGAAAGCTGGTCGAGCAAATACCTTCAACACTAGGGGTTACCCAAGCGTTAGAGGGCCCAGTGGATGCCTCAGAAATTTTGAGCTTAGATATTGAAAGTCTGTATTTCCTGGAACCTATTGAAGAGTGCGGTGAATTAACTGCCAAACTACAGGCTGGTGAGATATATCAATTCCCAATTAATTACAGCGCCGGCCTGGAAATGGAAATGGGATATCTCATCGCCAATGATGAGGGTTGCTTTTCCATAGTAGGAAAGCCTGCACAAATGCAATGGATTGAGTCGGCTACGCTGTTTGAGTCGGTAGAAGCCACCGAGGATGCCGACGATCTTGACTTTGAGTCTATGTAAATAGGGGAAAGACAATGACAAACTCTATACATATAGCCAATGCAAAAGGCAGAGATGCAACAGTCGGTCTCTTGCATATTAAGGCACCAGAAGGCCCAAAAATGGGCGTACCTAATGAGCGCCTCACTTTTCAGCGTTACATAGCCGCAACAGAATCAACGGCTCATGATGTATTAACTAAGCAATTTGGTGATAACTACGCAAAGCAGTTGATCGATGGCGACCCCGAGATTGATATTGAGACAGTCGGATTAAAGATCGAGCATACGCAAACAGTTTATCTAGACGGTGATAATTCGCTTTTGTACGTAGAGCCTAGTTTTATTGAGCTGATTTTTAATCCAGATGGCTCAGAAAAAGAGCGACGTGCTCCTGTTGAAGTAGATATGAATATCAACAGTGAAGTGCCAGTGCGATTTTCAGGTCGCTTAGTACCTATTAAGGATGCCGTAAGACGTTATGCATTTAAGCGAAAAGTTCAACTGCATCACGTAGATGGACTTACATTTGATTTTTTATATGAGATTGCCAAGGATTTAGAGGCTCAAAATTCACTCATGGTGATTGGCGCTGGTGATAAAGGTAATCTTCCCTTAGTATTTCAAGCGAACGGCAAACCCTATCGTGGTTTCTTAGAGGGTAAAACGAAAGATAAGAGCTATCAGCTCGTATTGCACTTAAGTGAAATGGAATTAAAAAAACCAGCAATCTCTAAAAAAGCCAGCAGCGAAGGAGAGACTGCATGAGCAATTCATTGGTTACTGGCGGTAATCCTTTTGGCGCAGGATTGGCCAATGCCCTATTGCAAGATATGGATTTAATCGATCACCTTACAAGCTATAAAAAGCGAGTAGCAGGTAATTATCGGGCGGTATTGCCTGAGGATATCAATACCTTACCTAATGATGGTTTATTGGTTTCAACCAAAATTGATGGTGAATTGTGGTTCTTAATCTCGCACTCTGGCAATGTCTTTTTTGCTAATCCTAGAGGTCGCACCATTACTGGTGATTTACCAATATTAAAAGCAGCAGCAAAATTGCCTAGGGGCACCATCATTGCCGGAGAGTTACACGTCAAGGTAGATAAAGGGCGTTGCCGAGTCGGTGATTTGTCTGCGCTGATTGCTCAGGGTGAAAAAGCAGATCTTTCCAAGTTATGTTTCGGTGCATTTGATTTAGTCAAGTCCCAAGACACAGAAACCCAAGCGGTTTATATAGAGCGCTTAGCCGTATTACAAAAATTAGTGCAGCCTACTGAGAACCTATTTGTAATCGATAGCCAAGAGATTGATCGTAAAACGCTATCTGAGAAGTTTGAAACAGAGGTAATATCAGGAAAAAGTGAAGGTTTAATTGCGCGCCTAAGTACTGGCCTCATCTATAAATTAAAACCCGCTATTACGATTGATGCCGTAGTCATTGCTTATACGCCAAGTGGCGATATGGCGCGCTCTCTATTGCTTGGGTTGATGATGCCAGATGGCAAGATGCAAATGTTTGGAGGATGTGGGAACCTAGGGTCTGATGAAAATCGTAAGGCCCTTTTAAAGCGTATAGCCCCTTTTAATACTGCATCAACTATTCGTTATGCAAGTGATACGGGCAGTTTGTACACCTTTGTAAATCCTCAATTAGTTGTAGAAGTCAAAGTGACGGACTTACAGGCAGAGCACTCTGATGGCACTGCATCAAAAGCGATGCGAATGGAGTTTGCCGACAATCAATGGAAAAACTTAGGCATGACCAATTGTCCAAGACCTATTCATCCGGTATTAGTGGGCGTTAGGGAAGATAAAACAGTTAATACAACTGATGTTCGGTTCGAGCAAATCGTGGAATATGCCGTTATAGGTGCAGCAAAACTAACAAGCCAAGATCTACCCAAAAGTAATATCATTCGCCGTGAAGTTTGGGCAAAAGAAACTAAGGGTGTTACTGCAGTTAGAAAGCTGGTGGTTTGGAAAACAAATAAACAAGTAGTTGATAGTGGATTCCCAAGTTATGTAGTGCATTGGACTGATTACAGTCCAGGTAGGGCTAGCCCACTAGATCGAGAGGTGAAATTGGCGCCTGATGATAAGAGTGCCAATCAGCTTGCAGATGCAATGATTGAAGAGAATATAAAAAAGGGTTGGGAGAAATTAATATGAGTAAGTTCAATTGAGGAGGGCTCTATGAATAAATCAAGTGAATTGGAAAATTTCATTCAACTTAAGGATTATCTAAAAACTTGCAATACCTCCAGAAGTGGGCAATTCGGAGAAAAGTTATTTGAGTATCTGATTGAAGAAATGGACATAAAAATAGATTCCGTCCACAAAGAAGGCGCAGATTTCCTTGTGAACGGAATAGGCCGGGTTGATGTAAAGGCAAAAGTTAGACTGGATGATTCTCTTGGTTCAAGCTACCCACGTATATCTAAAAAACTACCAAATACAAGTTACTGCTATGTTCTGTTCTGGGGGGATATGATTGAAATTCAATTGATTGATGACGTCAATCCAATGAACAACTTTAATAAATTAGTAAGTTGGGATATTGCATTTGATTGCTGGACTGCAAAAATAAAACATAAAAAATCAGCCCAGGCAGACAATACTGAAAAAGTTAAATCTACACTGAAAGAGCTAATTTGTTGGGTTAAAGATAATTGGGGATTGAGGGCAAAGATTATCTATCGCCAAGGCCGTCAAGCCCAAGAGAATATGTCAAAAAGTGGCTGGGGCCCTGAATCATTTTATGAAAATCCTAACTCCAATAGCTTACCCGATTTAAAAATACTGCTATATTTTGATGGGCCTGAGATCTATGAAATAAATGCTTATCCAATATCTCATTTAAGTAATATTAGATGGTTCGATAGTCCAAAAGGCCCAAATAAGAAGGGGATCATGACATTTAAGCCATATGAGCTTGATCCAGTTTATAAATTTCACACTGTTACACAATTCAAGCAAGATTTTTTAAATAGATTCAATATTTCCATTGGTAGTTAAATTTATAAATTTGAAGCGAGATCAATATGTCAGGTGAAGCAATAGAAATAGCAAAATCAGCTGGAGAACTTAAAGAGTTAAGCGATCTTCTTCCGCTCGCAGGTGTCTTATTAGCTGCTTTTTTTGGTATCCGAGAATGGAAAGCAAGTGCGCTTGAAAAAAACTGGGAATTTGCTACTGAATTAGAGCGAGAGTGGAATGGGTCAGAATTAAGAGAGGCTCGTGCTGCAGTTGCTCGCTATTGCATTTTGCTTGCCAGTGAAGGCAACACAGTTGACCTAAACAATGTACTAATTGAAAAGCATGCTGAGGCTATTCTCGACTTCTTTGAGAATGTTGGCTACTTAGTAAAAAAGGGGATGATTAAAACGGAGTTTGCTTGGCTTCTCTTTCATGAAATGATCAAGATGTATCAGCCACACCTTAATTCAGTTGTTGAGGGTTGGCGTAACAGCGGTGAGGTTTACGATGGCTCTTACTATGATCAATATGAATTTTTGTATAAGACTCTAGATAAAGAGCAATTCAAACAAACTGAAGGTAATTTAAAGTACTTTATTCATTTGTTAACTAATCAAAAATTGGAGGATGATGAAACTTATGACCTTGATGAAGAGCTGCAAATTGCTATTCGTAGGGCTAAGCTAAGTGATTTAGATGAAATCTACGAATTAGAGAAAGTTTGCTTTCATACTGGAAAAGGTCGTTTTGAAAAGCACGAAATAGAGGAATGGTTAGAAAATTCAGCCGCCACATTCTTTGTTGTGGAATCCGTAGAAAATGATTTGATTGGTTACGGCCTTTATCAGGAGTTTGATGAAGATGCTCCTGATGCTGAAATCCATCATCATGACGATATAAAAACTGCTGAAATCGTATGCATTAGCGTTCATCCATACTACCAAAAATTACATATTGGTTCTAAGTTGCTAGAAATGGTCCATGATCTGGCAGTGCAAAACGGTTGCGGACGCTTTTTATTGGAGGTTGGTGTTGATAACCTCAATGCAATTCGCTTTTACGAAAGCAAGGGTTATGCAGAAATTAAAGAGTTAGAGAATTATTACCAGAAAGGGGCAAATGCCTTTCTTATGGAGGCTCGCCCTGATTCTATTGTGATGCATAGACTGCATGCAAAGCCTGAAGAGGATGGTAAAGGCGGGGAAGAATGAGCATGCTAGTAATAGATGCGCCAAAGGGCATATTGCATCTGCAATTTGATACCAGAATAGCTATGACGACCACTATGTGTCGTTTGGATGCCTTTTCAGAATCTCCTTTAGACGCTCTTCGAGGCAAGGTCAACAGCGATTGGCCTTCATTTTTAGTGTTACTTTTAGGTAATGATCCTGACTATTTTATATTTTGGGAGGGGTTTAATATTCCGGGCCAGAAAGTAAAGACATTCTTTAATGCCTATTCATTAGAGTCGCTTACCAAAGTGGAGCAACAAATTCAATCCCTAATGGCTGATAAAGATTACTTAATTGCTACTGACACGTCTTCAACACTAGAAACAGTGGCCCATGAATTAGCTCATGCAAGGTGGGCGACTGATTCAACCTACAAGATGGGTGCTAAAAAGGTTGTTGATTCAATTCCCTCAAATCTAAGGCCGGGGTTGGAGGAGGGTCTAATTGCATATGGCTACCCACAAGTGGCGGAAATTTTAGATGATGAAATTCATGCCTATTTACTCACCTCAGATACCAAAGAGCTGCAGGATGTGTTTCCAAAAATGGATATAAATGATGTGCTTGATTTAGCTGCCACCTTCAAAGTGGCATTGTCTGGGTATTAATTTTTAACTAATAGGAGATTGAAATGGCGCGCTATTTTGAATTCAAAGATGAAAAGTCCAACAAGTTTTGGGAAGTCAGTTCTTCTGGCAAGAAGATGACCGTTCGATATGGAAAGATCGGCGTGATAGGTCAGACTTTGGCCAAGGAATTTGCGAGTCCAAGAGATGCAAGTGCTGAATTAGAAAAGGGAATCGCAAAGAAATTAAAAGAAGGTTATGTTGAAGTAAAAAAATAATTAAACTTTTTAGACTTCCTATATAGGGCTTTCAATGAATGCACTACTAAAACTGATTTATAACGCTGATCAAGCAAAAGCAGCTCTTAAGCTCTGCTCTAAAAAGAAGTTAATGATCGTCGATAAAAAACATGGTATTGCTCTAGACGATGAGATTATCGATGCTGGAGGTTTAAGTGTTAATTTAGGTGGTTATGGTACGAGTTTTTCCGTCAATATAGGTGAGAAATTCAGCAATTCTTGGGGTTTGACTGCTTTAGCTAAACGTAAACCAACTATATATTCAGATACTGGTAGCGTTACACAATGGCATACATTTAAAGCGGATTATTCTGAAGATAGAGGCGAGAGTTTAAGTAATTTGGCAATATTTTTTAGCAATAAAAAATCACCTATTCCCTACGAAAAAGATAAGCAGTGGGGAAAGCCCATGAGTGAGTTAGCAGATGCTGTCACCAAGCTTGGCGGTGAGATTGTTAAATCCATCGACAAAGCAGATATTGTCGTTACCTTGACTTATAAAGTTGAGGTGAAAACAAATGATGATGTGATCGTAATCGATCAGGATAACTTTATCAAAATATTACCAAAACCTGCTAGCGAGCGTGCTACTCCTATAAAGAAAATCACTGGAGATAGTAATAGCTTATGGAAGTTACTATCTGTTAGGGACTTGGCATCCATCCAACAAGGACTTGAATTATCAGCATCACTAACAGACCAAATTGATGTTTTGATTGAAGGTTGTTCAGTTGATAAAACTGGTGATTTGGTAAGAAGTAAGCGTTTCATGGGTAGCGGACCAGCTTTAGCATATTTAGATTTGGCTTTATTGGGCCTGTTATCCCTGGCTCCCGATAAGTCTAATGGCGAGAAACTCCGCAATTCTCTAAAAATACTTAATCTTAGTTTGGCTGCAACCCCGAAGTTGAATGGTTATAAGGGATTAGAGTCGCTAAGTATCGAATTCATTGACAATACAAAGCTAGCAAAAAAGGATCTAAGTAGTTTAGGTTCATTTCCGAAATTAAAAAATTTAAAAATTAGTTCGGTGGGTTACCGTAATGATGTACTTGATAGCTTAAATGGTTTGGATGCGCCAAATCTAGAAAGAATTGAGATTTCAAGGTTAGGGTTGACTGACATCTCTGAACTTAATGCATGTCCTAGCTTGAAAATAGTCGATCTATCAGGGAACCCAGATTTGAAAAAGTTGGATGCTCTGGTAGCCTCCGTGAAGTCATTAACAGATCTCAATTTATATGATTGTTCCAAAGTACAGTCACTCGATTCACTCCAAGGGGCAACAAGTTTACGCAAGCTCAATATAGAAAGTTGTGGAGCCATTAAGTCATTAAAGCCTTTATCGGAGTGCACAGAATTTGAAGAGTTATCCGTTGGAGGATCAGGCATTCAATCGCTTGAAGGCCTAGAAAATGTCACAATTAAAAATCTAGAAGTGGTTTATTGCTTTAAACCAAAAAATGCATTCAAACTCAAAGATCTGATTAGCTTAAAAGGCCCAAGCGAAGATCCTAAATTCGAAATATCTGACTTTACTATCCGAAAGGGATAAAAATGAGTGTTTACGGCGATACCTTAAATGCTCAGGATTTAGATGAGTTTTTATCTTTTTTGCTTACATCGAATCTAAAGAATGAGGAAGAAAATAATCTTCGCCCAACTCCAATTTGTATTTGGGGTAAGCACGGATTAGGTAAAACTCAAACAGTTCAGGAATTTGCCAAAAAAAGAGGATGGAAGCTAGCTTATTGCGCACCAGCTCAATTTGAGGAAATGGGTGATTTTCATGGCTTACCAATTAAATCTCAAGGTGGTACTGAGACCGTTTACTTACCACCAGATTGGGTTCCTACGCAGGATGGTCCTGGGATCCTCTTGTTAGATGACATTAATCGCGCTGATGATCGAATCTTGCGTGGCTTGATGCAGTTATTACAGAACTTTGAAATGTTTTCCTGGAAGTTGCCACCCAAATGGCAAATCGTATGTACCGCAAATCCAGAGGATGACGAATATTCAGTCACCACCATGGATGAGGCGATGCTAACGAGAATGCTGCATACCAATATGGTGTTTGATGTGAAAGCTTGGGCTGCCTGGGCGGTAGCTAATCGAGTTGATTCTCGTGGCATTAATTTTGTATTAACTTACCCTGAGTCAGTTACTGGAAAAAGAACCACTCCCAGATCTTTGGTGCAAGTGTTTTCACAAATCTCAGGTATTGCAGATTTAAAGGCTGACATTAAGAAGGTTGGAACCATTGCACGAAGTGGTTTAGATGAAACTACAGTGAGTGCATTTCTTGCATTTATTAATTCAGATCTAGAATTTTTAGTTGGTGCTGAAGACATACTAGAGGCTAAATCGTTTGATGATGTAAGGCCTAAGATAGTGGCTGCAGCAAAAGGTAAAGGAGGCACAGTCCGCTTAGATCGCTTATCTGTAATTTGTACAAGATTGGTATTAGCGATTACAGCTAAGGAGTATGCAAAACCCTCTGCTAAAAATAAGGCCAATATAGTAGCTTTTCTGTTGATGCCAGAGTTACCTGCTGATCTGCGTTTTAGTGTGCACCGGGATATTGTTTCCTTGCCAGATCAAAGACCTTCCTTGGTTCAGGATCCCGCTTTGGCTAAGCTAGTTTTAAAAACCATCTAGTCTATGACAAAGCAGACGAGCAAAAGAACCGCTCTCTCGTTTGCTGAGTTGTTGCCTTTAGCGCAAGAAGAAATCTCGCGTTGTACGGTAGAGCTCATTCGTAATGAGCCATTTTATGGTCATATTTTAGGTGGGATGCAACGGCACTTCACTGTGAGTGTAAAGACATTGGCCGTTGGACTGCGCGGTGATGCTATACAACTTATGGTTAATCCGCAGTTCTTGCTCATAGAGCTCACTAAAGCAGACAATCGTACGGCAGTTCTAAAGCATGAAGTGTTACATCTTGTTTTTAAGCACCTCTTTCGAAATCAAAGCCTATCGCATGATCCTAAATTGTGGAACTTGGCAACCGATCTCGTTGTAAACCAATACATTGCGCCATACCATTTGCCTGAAGGTGCTATTTTATTGAGTACGTTTCCGGATTTGGATTTAACCCCAGAAGATACAGCAGATAATTACTATGATGCTCTTAAAAAATTACAAGATGAGAGCACTAAAAATAGTAGAACAGGGCATAAATCGAAATCACCCAAGAGTGCTAAAGCATTAAAAGATATTTTTGATGACTCTATGCCTAGCGATCATACTTACTGGGCTAATTCAAATAGTCCCGAAGTTGATTGTGAAAAAACAGGTTCAGAGGTTCCTAGCATGGTCAGAGAAGCTCTAGAGCATATAGCTGAAGACCAAGTCATTAAAGCTTACGAAAGATCAAAAGCAAGTAAAGCCCCTGGAAGATCGCCTAGTTGGCTTGATCGATATATTGATGAGTTGTTAGAGACTCGTAAGCCAAAAGTGAACTGGCGCAACACCATTCGCATGTTTTCAGCATCTAATCGGCGCAGTCAGATGATTACCACCATGCAAAGAGAGAGTAAGCGTTTTGAAGCATTAGATGGTATGCCACCCAATCCAGGTTTAAAGCTTAAGCGGTTCCAAAATATGGCTATTGCAATTGATACTTCAGGATCTATCGACGATGATGTCATTCGCTCTTTTTTTGCGGAAATAAATGGGATATACAAGCAAGGCGCACAAATAACAATTATTGAGTGTGACGCAGAAGTTAATAGAACATACCCCTACAAAGGAAAAATCCCTACATTTGTAAAAGGCGGGGGAGGCACTAGTTTTGAGCCAGTTATGCAATGGTTAGAGCGTCAAGGTAGACACTTTGATGGTTGCGTATATTTAACAGATGGCTACGCAGATGCTCCTGAGACAAAACCACCGTGTAAGTTACTTTGGGTTGTGGTTGGTGGTGAGGGCGGTGATCATTTGAAATTTGGTAAACAAATTGTGATACCAGCATTACCTTAGGGTATAGGAAAAATATAATGGCTAAAGAGATAAAAAAGAGCAGCAAAAACATGATGGCAATTACTGGGGTCGTTCAAACCTGGCTGGATGAGCAAAACTACAACGACCTGATAGAAACCAATACAGATGAAAGATCTTCTATTGTTAAAGTACTTTTCAATGTTGAAGGTAACCGCTATCAACTCGTTGTTGAAGCCGATGAGCTAAAGCATGTCGTTTCTATATTTCTTTATAGTACAGACGATATCAGCGAATCTCAGGTACCGTCTGCGTGGCAATGGGCTAACGAAATAAATACCACGCTACTAATGGGACGTCTCGCAGTGATTGAAGGCTTACCATTTCAATATCGACAATCTATCGATGTGGAGGATGGATCATTAAGCACGAAGATGATTGGCAATGTAGTTGACTATGCCATTCAAGTCTTTGAAGCTAATAAGGAGCAGATTGACGCAATATGTTCTAGTAAACATAAAATGGTTGTTGAGGACCTTAGCGATGCATATAGCTGGGACCAAATTGAAGGCCATATTAAGATTAAGAAATGGGCTGAAAATTTAAAAAAATCATTTAATAAAAAGTATAAATCAGAGGAGTGGTCTCTAGTTGGTAAAGGGGCGATTATCCTCAACGAGGATCCTTTATATGTAGCGCATGTCTTAAAAACAGTTGCCATGGATTCGGGGTTTCACTTGGCGCTGTTTGGCAAGGATGATGTTATCGATTTGCCACCTTTAGAAGTGCTCCAGGAAAATGCGCCTTTGATTGTTTATCTTGAGTCAGGTAGGTGGAAAATAGAAAAGCGGGATGATGATCAAGAGACAGATGAGCAGACTAAGCAATTTACTGAATTTAAAGAAAAATTGCAGGATTACTTTGATAATTTCTCAGCTGCACAACCCGTAATCTTTGTTACATCTACAAATGATTTAAGTAAATACATATCAGATGATTTAAAGAAACATGGATTATTTGATTTGTATATGTCTTTGCCTAAAAAGTCCTTTGAACTCATCGGGCAAGAATTTGTTCGAAAAATTGGAAAATCAATTTGCGGAGAGAGCTTGCTTGATTCTTATGGAAAAATTGGTCACCTAGTTAATTCTTATGATACCGAAAAAGAAGCTTTGGCTGTTCTGGCATTAAGAAGAAGACATTACGACGATAAAAAGAAGCTCGAATATTTGGACTTGGTGGATGCAGATATTCATAATCTGATTGAAGAGGGAATCTTGCAAGAAAAGGATCATGCTGTGAAATTAAACACTGCATATCATGAGGCTGGGCATGCATTAATCGCAATTTTGGAATATGAAGGCTTGAACATTCCCGAGTACACATCAATATTACCTGGGGCCTCGGGATTTTCTGGGATAACGGTTGAGTCCAAAGATTATTGGCTGAAGCGGGGAAGGGATAGAACCTTTGATGATTACAGGAAAGATATTAGAGTTTGTTTGGCAGGTAGGGTGGCTGAGGAGGTTTTAGTAGGCCCCGAAACTGTTTCAAATGGAGCTAGTAGCGACTTGGAAAATGCGACTAATTCATGTTTCGAAATGTTCCGGTCTTTCGGTTTTTCACCAAAAATGGCAGAGCCTGCTGGAGCTGAATCTAATTTAGCAGTTATTTCGGATGAGATCGTTGTGCAGCAGACATCCCACCTTATGAATTTAGTGCGAGAATTTTTATCTCAAGAATATCAAGTCGTACGTGAAAAATTGATTCAAAATCGGAAAGTATTGGATGCAATTGCTCATTTATTGATGACTGATCCAATAGTGGATCAAGATGAATTAGTGGCAATTTGCCAAAAATTTACCATTCCAGCCTCTAAAAAATAAGGGAGCATTAAAAAGATTGATTATTTTCTTAATTCAGTTTCAAAAAAATAGTAATTTTAAAAAGAGAGACCATTTATGACTAAAAAGAAAAAATTATCTGTTGAGTATGATGAACCTGAATATAAGCTTGGTATTTCTGTAAAAGTCGAAGGAGAAGATTCGACTGATGAGGGTGGAATTGACCAATATGGCCTAGAGAGCGGTGACGAGTTTTATCAGCTCAGTTTTATCCAATCTTCGCCAGATGGAGCTCTTGATGTAAAGCCAGCAACGTATGCCCTTATGACTTGGTGGAAAGTTCGCATGGGCAATGAAGATACTATTGACATATCCAGCGATTCCAACGATTCAATACTGAGATTTGATTCTACCTATATCGGAGGAGAGATTAAAGGCGGTGGGTTGGGCAAAAAGGATAAGGTCGAAATTGATCACATCATTGAAGTTAATGAACTTAGTATGCTTGTATCTCTTTACTCTTATATAGCCAAAGCTATTCCGGATGATATGGCGAATGAGCTAGCAGTCTCATTGATGAATTTAAATCCTAAACTTCAATATGGAAGTATTGAGGTTTACACAACTGAAGCCGAGGATGGTCAATCTCAGCACTTTTTGAGATATAGAGCATCCACTTGCCTTAAGGGGGTCATGGTTGGCAAAGTAAATGCTATTGAAAACATGATAGAGCTAGCACAGTCTAACCACGGGTGGATCTTGGATATTATTTGCCAAACTCCTGAATATAAAAAGTGGTTATTAAGTTAAAGTATCAGTAAAAAGTTTAGAAATTATTGTGGATTGCGAAATGTCAAGTGATAAAATTCGCTTTAAATTTACTAATTGCTTTCAGAGTAGCTCAACTATCTAAATTTGTTGAAATCTTTTCAATAACCTCATCCTGGAAAAAAGTTTCAATAGTTTTCTTAAAAATAACCCAAAAAAATAATGACGATGTGCATATAAATATTTAACTTTTTTTGGGGATCATTTTCATTCACCAAGGATTTAGCTATGACAACCAATAAAATACTTGCGAGCATTTACATCGGCTCTAATCGAGCTCCTACCCCTGAGGAGATGGCTGATTTTGTAGATTATTGCTCAAGGGAAATAGAAAATACTCTCGATCCTACGGAAATTAAAATCCCAGGTAATTCTGAAACTAGGTTTTCAGTTTCAGAGGCAAGTTACTCAAAAGATGAGTCTCTATTGACCATAGTTATAGGATGCGATACTTCTGTGAGTCTTAAGGATGTGCATGATAAATTTTTAGATGTATTCGATTCATTAGCATCAGATCTTGTTGATCCAGAGAATAACGAGTATGGTCTCAAAGCAGATCTAATTGATTTTACTAATTTGAAATACCAGAGTTATAGTGAGGGAAATTTTGACGAGGGTAATTTCTCAGATTCTGATGATTATGATTCTGTAATTGAAGATTTCAAAAATGAAATTGAAGAGAAAAATGCATCCATAATTAAAAAATGGTTAGCATCCTAGTAATCGCCCTCACTCACCAAAAAGTACTTTGGAGCAATGAAGTGTTAGATGGTTGCTCCAAATATCCTTTGGTTTCGAAAACCAAAGACCGAGAGGCCGCTACCTTTAAATCCCTGAATTTGCCTACACATTTACTTACACACCGACACTGACCACCCGTAGACCCCCTGTTTATATTGGTCTACCCTGGGCTTCTGCTCTCATAACCAGAGAACCTAAACATATCCTAAAACTAATAAAAAGTAGGCTAGGAAAATAAATGGTGAGGTTTGGGTTATTAAGTGTTACTTTAAGTAACGCTTGTGAGATTAGGAAAGTGTGTAGGCGGCACTACACAGCTTTGACCCGATCTAATTGATTAAGGCTCCAAAGAATGAAGGCCTGTTTATCGCAAATAGTAGGCTTACGAGGGGTTCAATCAATTAATCTTTGCTAATTTTTTGATTGATGTATGGTGCTTATCGTAATAGCGACCCAACTCCATTAGGGTATGAAGATTAAGCTTGTTCTTGAGGAAGGTGCGATACATCTTCACAGTTCTTAGCGAAAGACCCAAAATATCAGCAACTTCTTGTTGCTCCAGCCCCTTGCCTAGTAGCAATAAAACCTGTGCCTCTCTTTGGGTGATGGGCATCTCAACTGATGGGTGAATATCCAGATTAGCCTTAGTATCTACCCTAATTTTTTTTGCACTG